>Ga0315281_10000159_pt1 | contig 85586 bp, 111 predicted proteins | sample YL17G07_0_MG_FD_204540 | JGI IMG/M metagenome (GOLD analysis project Ga0315281, IMG submission 204540) | Sediment microbial communities from Yellowstone Lake, YNP, Wyoming, USA - YL17G07_0 | ecosystem: Environmental > Aquatic > Freshwater > Lake > Sediment | place: USA: Wyoming | collected... | reverse complement strand
GACCTCACTCATGTTCCAATAAATGACTGGGAGACCCTTGGCTCCAGCCTTGATGTGTCCACCGAGTTTCTTGGCCTGGTTGAAAGTCAAGAAGTACTCCTCTGTTTCGAAGGCCAGCATGAATAGGTTGAAGCCCTTGTAGGGTTTCCGACTCACGAAGTTCTTTGGTGCGAGCTCGGTACCTTTCCATGGACGTTTCCAAGGAATCTTTCCCTCTTCTAAGTTCTTGATGATACGGTCTGTGACCATCTGATAAACGTCTGCCATGTCATGCCTCCTTTATTGAATCTCTCAGCGCCTTGATCCATTTGTTTCTTGACGCTACTCTTGCTTTCTCTTCTTTCAGAGACTTTGTGAAGTACTCAACATTGCATTTAGCGCGATCCAACTCTAACTCCAAGTACCGTTTAGGAGTGAGCACCTCAGGCATACTGCGCTCATGATTACAATCCCACTCTATGCTAGAGTTTATCTGCTCCACCATAAACTCTTTGAGCCCTTTGTGCTCTTTTGTTGGTGGTTTCCATGCTTTGACCTGTTTAAGCATAGCCTCATAGGCATCTCTTCGAGATGTGTCCTTTGCTAAGGAATCCCAGTGCTGATGAATGTTCTTCTCATTATACAGTTCCGCTGCCTCTGCTAGCGTCGCTGGATCTATCTTGTTGAGCATCTTCAGTCTGGCCTTAGCCTCCACTATAGCATTGGCCTCGTAGGTACCTACTTCAAACTTCTCGGGTATGGGATCGTTACTATCCCTTAGTGAGATGCAGGCTCCAAAAGCTCTGGCACAATTCATAATAAATTCATTGAACGTAATTCCGTCCTCAATGTCTGAGGTGTATCCTGTTGGCATGCTTTCCTCCTATTTATTAAACCAGGCCACGTGTGTGAAGCCCTTCTTTGTTGAAGCTGTGTTATAGGTGCTCCCTATGTTCACAGGAAACATTGAGTATATTAGGTCATTGGTTACGTAAAAGCCATGACCATCGTTATCAGTGATGCTTCCAGTTACCACACGCTCAATGAACTCCTCTACTGTCATGAGGTCAGCATACTCGGGAATTGGTGTGGTCTGGGCCTTTATATACTCACCGTAGAATGTCCCCACTTGATTCTTGAAGTCTTCTTTGAAATGCTTAAACATGACATTCTCTAATATCTGTAAGCGCATCTCCACAGGTAATGCTTTGGCGTGAGCCTTAATTTTATCCATCTAGTTTTCTCCTATAAGGTATGTATATTTGCCTTGATCTCTTCAAAGCGTTGTCCTCTTCGCTTAGCGACCTCCGGCGAGGGTAGGTACATTCCTAACTCACATTGAATGTGCGTACGAGCGCGAATCGCAGAACCTGACGGAAGCTTCATGAAAATGCCTATAACCCTTTCCATTAACACTCCATCGTTATTACAGACTTCTCTCAAGTTGAAGTTGCGCATCGCAAGAGCAGTAAGCATACGCTTATCGCAATCCCGCGACTTAGGATCCTTCTTCAGGATGTCCATTACGACGTCTTTCATGGTTTCTATTTCTCTCATAAGAATTCCTCCTAGTTTTGATGTATATTACTATACAAAAGAGGAAAGATACATTAAGATTTTTGGTTGATTATGCTATATTGGCTTGGGATAATCATTAACATGAAAACCCTGACCCTTTAGTTGGAAGCCCACGGCACCTATTGGTCGGAACATTTCGTGTTCACACATAGGACAGATTTCTTTGTGTGTGTCCAACTCTTCGACGCTGTGGTTGACGTCATTGATGAAACCACATATCTCGCACTTATATCTATATGCAGCCACTAGTAAGTACCTCTTCCCTGATTTTCTCCATACAATTCCCATCCAAAATCACTCTGAAAGACTTCCTTGGAGTCTACATCCATCAGAGTTAGCTTGCCGTCCCAGCCTGCGCCAGTATCGAGCAAATAGATATTGAATGCTATGATAGGCTGGAATGTCTTCCAACCTTGGGTAGTCGTGTGACCCACCCAAACCTCTTCAAATGCTTCCACGTACTTGGTACGGGTCTTGTCAGTCGAGTATTGCTTTTTAGTTATAGCATTTTTGACTAGGCTTCTGTCCCAAGTTATGATGTGGCGATCCACATCAAGGATGTCTGTGGTGTCTTTGGGGAAGCCGCCGTGACAGAAAATCCTGTTCTTTTCATCAGTATATGAGTATCTGCAGTGGTCAAGGAAGTTGAGATGAGCTTCATTGAAAGTAAAATCATAGCTCTCTAATGTGGCCTGACCGCCCTGAGACACCCATATATGAGGCATAGCTCCCTTGCGGAAGTATTCTCTTAGCCATTCGTCATGATTACCCATAATAGGTATCAGATTTTTGATCTTCAGCAGCTCATCAATGACCTCTTTGGTCTGAGGATACCCGTCGCAGTAGTCCCCTAAACCAATGAGCGTGTCCTCTTCATAGTTGAAGTTGGCTCGCTCCAGCACTTGCATCAGTGCCTTATAGTTGCCGTGTACGTCTCCTAGAGCAAAGGTGCGCATTGTATGCCTATTCCCTTGTTTAGGAGGATTCTGACGGTCTTTGTGATATGCTTTTAACATTTCTGCTAAAGCCACCCTACACATCAGACATGGCACGCTTTACGGAGGCTAGTATCGCTTTACTCTCCGTCATGCTTTGCCTCCTCAAGCAGATCCAAGGCCTTTTCAAGCTGAACCCCTAAGCTAGATGCCTTTGCCTTAGATATCTCCAAGACTATATGCTTCTTAAGCTCACCTAGTACATCTTGAGCCTTTTCGATCTCAACGATAGCTTCGTTTACTTTTTTCTTACTCATACTTCACACCCTTAAACGTAAATGATACTACACCTTCGATCGGTATAGTTCTGAAGCCTTTCTTCATATCGTAGACACTTAGAAGATTCTTCTCATCGAGGTCATACTTACGACCTTCACCCGTTACACCAACTCTGGCTCCAGTACGGCAAGTCATTTTTCTCAACTCACCAGTGGTACGCTTAACAAACTGTATACCAAATACCTTACCTTTTGTTGACTTAACTAGTTCTTTAATTTGTGTTGCTTGCATAATAAGCACCTCTTTCTTTTAGATGTATATTACTATTTATTTTTGCTTTAATACATTAAGAATTACGGTTGTTTTTTCTTCGAGGTCCCCATAAGACTGCAGCAGAGCTAGAGCAAGCTCATACTTATCTCTTCTACTACTCTTCTTATGGTTCCTAAGATTATCCTTTATATCAGCGATTTTGATATCCCTCATAGACTTGAAGCTCTTACCAATGCGGTGGATAAAGTCCACATAAGACTCATCTTTCACTCTAGAAAGCATTGCAACTCCCATAGCTACAGCAGGAGGAACTCCATGCTTCATTACAAGGTCATCCTCCGTCACGCCACAGTCCTCAATCGTATCATGCAGGAGCGCAATCATGATTTGGTTACTAGACCAAGTGTATTCCTGGTATAGTGTGGATACTCTGAGAGGATGGTTCACATAAGGCTCGATGCCATCTTCACGAGTCTGGCCTTTGTGAAGCTCTGCAGCTAACTCCATTACCTCTTTCTGGTTTTTCATAGGATGCCCAGAAGCTCATTGATCTCTGACAATGTATCTCTTTTAGGATTGGCTTTGAGCCAAGGCAATTCATTGCAAGTGAACCCAGCTGCACCCTTGTGTCCTCCACCACCAAACATCTTGGCGATTTCACCACAGTGTACATCAGGCTTGCCACTATATAGGCTAACCCACCATACCACACTATTCGTGGAGAACGTACAAGTGAGATCATGCTCTGGCTTTACAACACTATCAAGTACAGCACTGCCCTTTGCGGAGTTAACAGCGATCATTTTCAGACCACCCCAATCAACCTCAAAGGCATGCTTTCTACACAGATCTGCGTTCTGTTGCTTCTCATACTCGAGGATAATCTTACCCTCACCGAGGATCTTCAAGACTAAGTCCTGGGTTTCTTTGGGGTTCATCGATGGAGGCACAAGAAGAACCTTCCACATCGAGTCATCAGGTTCGAGAGCATACATACGTGCACCCATTTGAAATGGTACCACGTCTGCATTGCTGTGATCCCAGACATCATATCTGCCCAAGAATATAACTGCGGTGGGGTGATAGTGACTGTCAAAATAGTAGTCCCAAACCAGCTCACAAGCGGCATCTCCTACTTTGCGCAAACCTTCTGGCTCAAAGCCAATCACCTTAGCGGCGTCAAGAGCCGTTGCGTGGTGGTCGATCCAAACCAATTTACACTTCTCGGCCAAGTACTTCATGTCTGAAGCGGCTAAACTAAAGTCAACCATGACTATTGTGTCAGTAGCTGTTATATCTTCCCAGGGGAAAGGATCGTTGTAGTCGATGGGAAACAATTCACAATCGGGATACTTGAGTCTAACTATCGCTGCACTGCACTTGCCGTCTAAGTCGCTACTATGGTAAAAGCATTTAATCAATTTTAATCTCCTCTTGCTATATCTTCTAATTCGTCTTCATCCATGAGGCCCGTGAGACCTGTACCATTACAGTCATCACACTTAACCATATGGCCAGTATCAGGATCAAGTACTACGCAGGCTCCTTCACAGGTTTCGCATTGCTCTGCGTAGATATCTGCCTCACAGCAATCACTGACGCAGCAGGGTCTGGAATCAACTTCAGAATGACCTCCACAATCATAGACTCCAATACCTAGGTCAACGACCTCAATACCGCACGGCTGTCCGCACTCACCACAAAATAAACTCATATAACTCATCTCCTTTAGATGTATTATACTAAAACTTAAAGAATTCTTACATTTAATTTTCTGGGTGTGAATCTACCACGAATATTGGTTATAGTACCAATATTCGTGGTGATATTACTACTTGTTGAAGTAGGAGTTTATCTGCACTTCAAGCCTGTCATAGGCCTTTTTGTCGAAGTGGTAGAGCTCCGTGGGAATGTTCACTAGGCTTCCTAAGTTCATCATCTCAACCTTTATCTGGGACTTGAGCCCTGGTAAATGGATGACATAGACATCTTCGTCATCTGACTTCTTTTCCCATGTCAAACCCTCATATAATTTCTTCATGTAGCCAATGAACTTCATCATATTGGCTTTCTTTAAGTTCTTCTGTAACATTGTTACTCCTTTGTAGCTTTATCGGCCTCAGCAAGTAGCTTTGCATCCATCTTTGCAGCAAGGTTCAATCCTGTCTTCGATGAAAATACGTATACTAGCAGAGTACCTATTACTGTGACCACCCCAGGTGGGATGTCACCTTTTGAGAAGGCGATGCATAGCCCTGATACCGGAGTAATTGCAAAGCTCAACCTTGACAAACTAAATGACCCAAACTCCTGAAACAAATCCTTGATTATCTTCCCGATAGTCTTAAACAGGGTCTTGAACATAGCGCATCTCCTTATATTTTCGCCTTTCTTTCTAAGGCCTCTATGCGCTTAATTATCGCCTCGAGAATGTCTACCTGGTGAAGAGTCCCTTGAAGGTCTCTCTTTATACCCAGTCGTTCAATTAGAGCATCCTCTCTTTTGTGGAGAGCTATCTTTGTCAAATCAATCATCTTCCATCACTCATTTCTGAATCTGCCTGCTTCTTAAAGTCTGCAGCAAACTCCTCTGATTGCTTACCTGTAAACTCTTCTAGCAACTCACAAGCAAGGCTCAAGGCCTCTTTGTAGACCACATTGGCATACTCGAGATGACGAAGTTTAGCATTCACTATCATCTCTGTAAGAGCCAACTGCTCCACATGATTTTGAATATCTGACAAACGTCTATCCGAATCTTCAGCGTGCTTCTTGAGGTCAGACTTCATCTCTAGAAAGAGGTCATTCGCCATTTGTACCTCCCCATAAAGTTTTACCTTTTTGCATTATATATACAGGTTTCTGGCCATCTAGAAATATACTGTATAGAGGACCACTATAAAATTTGCTTAAGACTTGCGTAGTCCTTGCGTAGTGTGTAATAGGTTTAAGAAGAGACACAAAGTAGTAGGGAACTTTCTGCTTACTATGAACCATACCCACTCCCTTCTTCCGGATTGTTGCGCATCTTCCCATCTTTAAGGCTATCTCTGCGAAATCTTCAGCTAGAGCCTCCGAAGCTGTTGTAAGGTACCCACTGTACTCGCAGTTAGGCTCTAATCTTCCATCTCCAAGCATTAACCCCTTTACTAAATGCTCTAAGTGTAACGCGTGCATCTTTTTTATCCATAAAGGGATACTAACGTAATATCCTTTTTTAGGGTCGTTATTTTTTATGAACTGCTCCCGAAGGAAGCAGAAAAGTTGTTTAGAGTACATGTAGTAGCTTTTGCAACTATAAGAGTACTTAAAGTCTAAGGCAGCTAGAAGTTTATCTATCACAGCTCTGACGGAAGGTTTAACTTGGGATATTCTAACCTGATTTCCAGCTCTACCGGTTAATCGGATAGACCCATCCGTTACCCAAAGTCCTAAGAAAAGTAGAAACTGGTTCGTATCTAGATATCTCTCTGCAACAACTCTTTTTAGGAACCCGCCATCAACCACTGACGGCAACCCAACAATCTGCTCAGCCATAATTTCAGGGATTTGAGCTCCCTTTAGAAAAATATGCTTATGAGTTACATCCTGAGCGGGCACATGTAAAGGACTTTTATTCTCTGTTCTCACAAAGAGAGGTTGGAGGGCCCCTATATCCAGGTCTATCTTTGAAGACTTCAAATGGAGAACTTCTCCAGAGTATTCCTCACATATAACTTTTTGAACCGGAGTTACACATAGTTGCCCCTGATAGTCGAGGGTGTGGACCATGCACCCACTCTCCAGATCTTTAACCCACCTCCAACCATCCTCTGTAAGGATCTTTGTGTCTTCTGTGTATCCCATGCTCTTTTTCATATCTTAATTATTACTCATTCTTGCTACTGATCCAACTTAGGGGTGACCTCAAAGAAAATAGGGAGTTCGGTAGCAAGCATAGTTTGTAGAGTTGTAGCTAGGCTCCTTAGCTGTGGATGCGCTGCCATAGCTGTACGCAACTTGAGAAAGTGTCGCCATTCTCTGATGTTCGCTGTCATCACTAACTCCGTTTTCAAACTGTTTGGTAGAACTGATCTGGCAAGCTGTGGCACAGCACCATTTTTGATCATATTGTTGTAATGGTCCTCGGCTCGTTTCATAGCCTCTTGCCACTGCCAATACTGCGTACTTCTATTCACATCAGTGATAGTGTTCGCAAACTCAACTGGAAGGATCACTTCCATACCAACCTTATTATAGTTCACATAGCGTGTACTTTCTTGCGAGTAGCTGGCAAAGTTAAGCGGGCATGACAATTTCATGGGTTACACCACGGTCCGTGATAAACCTCAACGTGATGTTGTGGTGCTCAAGTACAGACTCGTGACCTCTTCTTATGACATCCCTGAGAAACTTGTCATGGGTCTCATCTGTGATTTTATCTTCTGACTTATAGCAAACCCTGCCGATGTTCTCAAGCTTCTTGTAAATTTCCAGGGGTGTTCCACCCAAGTCAATAATCTCTACACTTTGTTCAATAACCTTCATGTGTTCTCCTTATTTGTAAAATGCAACCGCAATAGCAATAGCACAGCAAGCTGTAGTTGTGTTGCATGTGATCAATGCACCAAAGATTAGAAACCAAAAAAATATTCCCATTACTGTAGCCAATAACTCATTATGCATCTTATGCTCCTATCTCTTCTATCTTAGCAAACACAGCATCGCGAATTGTACTTGCCAGTGGGCCTTCTTGAACCTCAACTTCTCTAAACAAGTGCAATCCCTGTTCTGCTAAATAAACTATACCCAAATATGTGATATGCTCTTCATGCGCAACTTCTCGGTTACCAAAGTAGTAACCCTTAACAATGCCTAAACGCTTAATAAAGCGTACGCCGATCCGGTCATTGAGCCATGTAGTAAAGGCCTTGTTCTTAACCTCTCTATACAGAATCACTGATCTTACCTCCCAAGAATACAATTGTAGCTATAAAACCGATCTCAGCTACAGCCCATCTCCACCCATGGAGATTCTTCAAGAGGTGCTTCATCTCAGTAGCAGCTAACGCCACCACTCCAAGCCATAACAAGGCTATGATAATCAATCTGATCCAGTATTTTCCTGTGCTAGTAATTATCATGAAGCACCCCTGCTACAAAGCCCATACAACCACCGAATATGCAGCCCTTTAGAAAATAGGTCCACCAGGGTAGCCCCAGGGGAAGATTAACTACCCCAAAGCAAAAGGCAATAACAAAACACGTCCAAAGCGCCTTATTCATAATCACGTACCGCCTTTGCTTTAGGAAATCTCGGTATGCCATACTTTGACTTAGAGAAGTACTGTATCGTAATCGGCTTATTCATAAACTTTTCAGGATGCTCAAACAGATCCTTGGAATAGACTTCCGTGCCTATTAAGCCAGCCTTAAAAGAGTTACGGTTTGGATAAGCCTCATTCTCTATCTTCAGGATGAATGCTCCAACCATGCCAGCCTTAGACGCCTTACCCTCTTCATAACCAATGCAGATGAACTCTTCATCCTTAAACGTCTTATACTTGAGGAGTGTGTTAGTACGCTTTTGTGTGTACTTCATGTTCTTCTGTCTGACCATAACACCTTCGTAGGCGTCTGCTGTGTACTGTTTGTGTAGTGCAGGGATGGCATCAGCATTAAATACCTCATGTGTGGGCACAAGTACTACGTCCATGGGCCTTGATCTCACATTAGATAGCGTCTGTATTCTACGCTCAAGTCTTTGGTATCTTGCCGCAAACCCAGCCTCCTCTTTGAGCTCCTCAATACGAGGACAATCATAGACCCAGTACTTAATCTTCGCTGTTGCGTTGGAGTTGGTGTTTACAGTGGCACGTAATGAGCCCACACTATCATTAAAATCGGCATCATGCTCATACAACTCTCCATCCCAAATCTCTCCATCACGCATAATCTGCATGAGTTCGAAGTTGATATGGGGAACGGTATTAGTCTCTTTACCAGTACGGCTGTAGAGTTTAACGCCCTCTGCATTAGATTTAATAGCAATGCATCTGGCACCGTCTAGCTTGGGCTGAACAAAGCAAGGGAATGTGATCTTGTCTTTGTGATCTTCCCAGGCATGAGCCAGCATAGGTAAATAGCCACCCTCTTTGGAAGCCTTCTCTGTTTCTACTTTTGCCACTTCAACATCCACGTGAGCGTTTGTCTTTGCTCGCTTCTGCCAAGCACTCTCAGCTTCTGCTAGAGCCTGCTGCTCTGGTGAGCGTTCATTCTTTCTGCCGATGTTCTTACCTGCAACAGTTTCTTCGACACTCTGCAGTTTACCATCTACCTGGCCAAAAAATGTAACAATGACGTTGCCTGCAACACCAATCGTCCATTCACTTACTGCACCTGTGCTGGTCTTTTTATATAGGGTATCCCATACTTTGATCTCTTTTCCTGGAAATCTCTGCTCTAAGTAATCCTTCATATTGCCTCCTACTTTCTTGTTGCGATGATATCTCGTTCGTAGAACACCAAGTACTCTTCGTCCCCATCCTTGACCTTTTGTCCTGAATGAGCTGGAAATACTATGGTGTCTCCTACGAACACTTCTCCGGGAATTACACGACCATCAGCAGCCTCTTCTGCAATGCCGACAGCAACTACAACGCCCTCTGTTGGAGCAGGTGCCCCACCAGTAAGAATGATCCCATTCTTAACTACTTCTTCTTGCTTTGGAACCTGTACTAATACTCTGCCTCGTAACGGTTTTAACATACGTCTCTCCTTCATTTATTTCTATTGAAATGTATAAAAATACATTAAGTTAATTGGTTGGGTGGAATCCATTTGCCAAAGGGCTTGCACAGTAACAGGTGCTCTACATATTCCTCTGTATTCTCTGGGGTCATGTAAAAGCCACACTTACTCGTCATGAGTTTGTCATTTACCTCTAGGGGATCAGGAAAGTCATCATAGAACGGATACCCACTGCAAATTCTGGTTTTTCCTCCGTGATCACTGCATTTATTGTCTTTGAGCTTGTTACACCTGTAAAAGTAGTAACCCTCGTGTGTGCCAATATACTCAGGGTTAATAGCCTCAGCCTCAAGCCTTGGAATACGCTTCCAGTGATTGAGCATGAGTAGCCCGTCAGTATTCTTGTCTCCTGCTCGCTTTGAAGTCCTGACAACATCTCTGACATACTTCTTAGAGTACCTCAGAGCAATTGCCTTGCAGCAGAGGCCACACTGTTTACATCCTATCATACTACAACCAGTTGGGTAACTTTCACGTAGTCCAGTAGAGCATCTCTTTCGTTGACAATGTCTCCCTCAATTACGTCAGTGAGTAGCTTGTTAAGCATGTGACCAATAGCTGGTCCCTTAAGCCCAAGTTCCAGCATATCAAAGCCATGCACCTGTAGGTCTTTAAGTGAGAATGCCTCTTGCTGCTCAATGATATCAGTCATCGTAGAGATCCAGTCCATGACCTCATTGGTATGAACAAAGTCCAGGCTGGCGTTTGAGTCTGCTTGTTTTAGTAGGAATAGGTTGATTACCCATGACTTATCTTTAGCTGATCTCAGCAGCTTCTTGATCTGCTTGCGTCGTCCTGGACTAGCCTCTCTATGAGGTTGTCCCATATGATTGGCAATCAGCCATAAGATCTGTTCGGTGTCGTCATTACTGTAGTGGTAGCTTTCCAGCCAAACCTTGGCCAGTTTTACACTAGCCTCTTCGTGGCGGTAGTTGTGATAGATTCCATACTCATCTACGCTCTCAGTTAGAGGCTTTCCAATGTCATGGAGCATTGCTGCAACTGCTACCACAGGATCACAGGTTCTTGACAAATTGTCAATGGCTTGAATGGTATGGCAGTATGTATTGTACTTGTGATGCAACCAGTTGTAGTTGTTGTTTGCGTTGCAATTGTATAGAGGCTCACAAATGGCTTGTAACAACCCAGTATTCTTGAGGAGTTCAAACCCTCTATGAACAAATGGAGCCTTAAGCAGCTTCGCCAGTTCCTGGCGGATACGATCCTCAGAAATAGTATCAATTAGGTACACATTGTCTTGAATCTGCTTCAGAGTATCAGCATTGATATAGAGGTTAAACCTAGCTACGAACTGAACACCTCGAAGCGCTCTCAAGTAGTCCTCACTGATAGAATTAGTGCCAATGCTTCGTAGTATGCCTTTGTTAATGTCAGTTCTTCCTTTGAAGGGGTCAACGATGGTCTTACCATCAAAGCTGATAGCAATGGCGTTCATAGTAAAATCTCTACGTGCTAGGTCTTCTTCGATGGGCATAAATGGATCAAACTCATTCTCAAAGTCTCTGTGGCCGTCACCAGTACTTACCTCTTTACGGGGGAATGCAAAGTCAATAACACTACTGACACCATTACCGATGAAGTAATCTCCCTCAACTTTTGAAGTCACACTAACTTTGTACACGCCGAAGCTCTTACCTACAAAGTCGTAGGTAATGGTTGAAAATGATGGAGTATTCTTAAACTCTTCTAGAGCCTCTCTAAACTGCTCATCAGTGATTCGAACTACCAGAATATCAGTATCGCTGGGATTTGAATTACCACGAAGGGCATCTCGAACACAACCACCAACAAAGAATAGGTTACCACCTCTAGCTTTTACGCTAGTATCTAGTCTGGCTAAAAAATCGTGCTGATGCTGTGGGTATAAATTGTATTTCATACATTTATCTATAAGAAAAGAAAAACTTACTTTAGATGAGTCGGACTTCGCAGAGATCCATAAATCCTGATAAATACTCAGCTCTAATCTCTAGATAGTCTTTTCTGTGAGGAATTACCTTCGTAGCTTCGGGATCCAAAGTATTCTTGGGATTGAACTGCTGTAAGTAGTAGCGCTTGGCTCCTTTGAGCCACTCAGCTATCTCCTCCCAGTCCTCGGCTTCAAACCAAGGAGGATATATGGTAGACCGGAACTCGTAATCCACTTTGCCATTTATCAGAAAACCCACAGACTGCTTGACATCAGCTACAAGATCCTCGGCAGCAATAAAAGGTGCAGCCTGTGGGTACTTAGTAAGCGATGTTTTGATGTCCATCGCAACGTAATCAACCAGCTTGGCGTCAACCAAGCTCTTAAGTACTTCGGGTCTACTTCCATTTGTGTCCAGTTTTATTGTAAAGCCGGACCTCTTAAACATCCCACAGATCTCAGCGATACGGGGGTCAAGTGTAGGTTCCCCACCACTTATAACGACCCCATCGTATATCTTTCTTTTGTCACTGAGATACTGGAATGCATCGCTTTCGGCGATATCCGGCAAACTGTCCGGATTAAGCACCAGATCCCTGTTGTGACAAAAAGGACACCTAAAGTTACAGCCTCCATAGAAAAACATCGAAACTATCTCGTCCCCAAAATCAATAAGACTTGTCTTTTGCCAGCCCTTCATTATTCCGCTTCTGGGAGAATCTCTTTGATATTCTCATTATGGTAGCCTAAACCCAATGCAATCACTCTGAACTTTTCTGCGAGTTCGTAGATATCTGCGTCATCAGGAAAGCTAACTCTCGTCGTTTCCCCATGTGAATATGCTACTATTGTGATCTGATCCATTTGTTCCTCCTAAAGTGATGCTTGTGCACTGCGTGCCACAATCTTGTACGCTCGAGATATGCTGGCCACATACGCAAGAGTGTAGCGTGGTAACGCCACTCCTCTCCTTACCATTCTTTTAGTGGCCTCAATACCTTGGTAGTACGAAGCTAACGCTAGAGTGGTGTCGCCATGCCAAAAAGCCAGAAGCTCCTTCATCATAAGCACCGTCCCCTTAAGGTTCTGGTGGATATCATGGGGATCCGTAATACCGTATGGTGCCCAATTAAATGGCATCAATTGACCCAACCCTCTCGCACCTACATTACTAACTGCGTACCTGTTAAAGTTAGACTCCACTGATAGAATCGCGGTAATCAAAAAAGGATCAACTTGATGCTCATTGCATAATATCGTAGTGGTCTGCACTATTGCTCGCACATCTTCTCTACTAACTGCTTGATAGTTTCCTTTTATGTACTCGCTAATAATCTGGTGGGTGATTTGGTTTGGTGACGCCTTTTCGTCACCTCTGCTTGTGATACTCCCTAGCGTCATGCAGACTGCTAGGACTAATGTTGCTACTCTCATAATTTTCCCTCCATGTTAAACTGTTTGATTAGCCTCTTATTAGTAGGCTTTTTATACCAAACGAAATCCTCCTTTGGACTCTGGGATACGAACTTCATTGTATTATAGTAGTATTGAGGATCGATGTCGTGCTCAGTGAGCAACTGATACTTGAGGCCTCTCGTATCACAGTATCTTTGTGCAGCTAACGTCTTTGCTTGATTAAGATTCTGGCTCACCTGGTTGCTAGGCTTAATCTCCACAAGAAGAGTACCATCTACGAGGAAATCGGGAAAGTATAGAGTACTAGGTTTTATACTAAAGGCCTTAAACTCTCCTTCCTGTAAATAGTCTTGAAGCACTATAGAAAAGGGTTCTGACTGCAGGCTTTGGCTCTCTTTTAGTTTTTTTGTAATAAACGAGAGCTCTAGAAGGCTTCTAAATAGAATGCCCTGGTATCTACCTATAATTCCCCAACGACCCTTGTCATGATGGCTGTTAAGGTTATACCCCTCATGAACCCTTCCCTTTCTGTATAGGGTCACACATAGTCTGCTGCAAAAGTGCTTAGTTTCTGAATAGCAGGGCAGTACAAGCATCTCTTTACCACAATTTAAGCACACTTTCTTGACTTTCGCTGTATCAGGTAGCTTATTATGTGCTGGTTTTTTATTTCTAGCTCTTGTCTGTTTCCACTTCTCCTTTGACTTCCTTAAGGCCTCAGCGTGTCTCTTCCTGCCCTCAGGAGTTCTCTTTGTTGCTGAGATCTTTGCGTAGATCTTCCTTTTTTCTTCTTCAGTTTTAATCATGTCTTAATTATAGCCACAAGCGGATTGTGTTCTTCCTTTTCAGATTCCAAAGAAACTTCTTAGAGTATTCTCTAAAAGGGAGTTGATTGCCTCATGATTTACACCCCATGGGAGGCTGCTCCTCTCAAACGCAGCTTTAACTCTCGCCTCTTTATCAGCAGCCCATTGGAGGATTTCCTCATACGTGAACTTGCCATTGCGAATATCTAAGAGGAACTCTGCATCTGGACGTCTAACTTTAATAGTCCGCTCCACAGCAATCTCTTCTGCCATACATAGCAGACGGCAAAGGTGCATACCATGCTTAACATCGTAGGAATAAGCCTTCTCTAACTCGAATCTCTTAGGATTTCGGCTCTTTTGCCAGCCGTTATACTTATCCCATGAGCTTTGAGCCGTGTTGAATGCATCTTCCCTACGTAAATAGTCACCAAAGTCACTGCCTACCATGTTGTAGCAGTCAGCTCCAAGGGTGTAAAACGCCTTGATCTTCTCATGTGCTATACGTGGAACTGGCTCCAAGCCGAAATCTTCACGCTTTGGCTGCGTCAGAGGCTTATCAAGCCACTTCTTATGCGTTCTAATACGCTGTAGCTGTGCATAGGCATATCCTAAGAAGGTGTGCTCGGCCTTTCTGCTGAGAAACATATCTTTCTTCTTGAGAATTTCCTCCATTAGAGGATGCACATAAACAGCCTCTTTGGGATCAATAAAAAGCAGTTCAATGATATTCGGGTTGACTTCAGAAGCCAACTGAAAAAACTTGTTAATACTGTACACAGTGATGTCGTTGGTCTTATCCTCACGCTGCTCAAAACCTTGGTTGGTCATATAGTATCTCAGAGGCGCTATACAAACTCCTCTGAAGTCTTCGTCAGACTCTGCAGTATTGGTACCATAGGCATGGCTGCCTGCTAGTACCATGTACAGTAGGTTGTCCCGGACAAAGGATAATTCCTTCGGCAGTGCTAGTCTCTGGTATACTTCGTCTAGTTTAGTCATACTTCTGGTGTCCCTTCTGCAAAAGCTTCTACTCCGAAGCTTTTCTTATATGTGCTATACCTCTCCTTACTATGCTCTTTCAGGTATTGATCTCCATAGTCTAAAAAGTCGTAGATCTCCACCTTATTGCCATAGTTATTAAGTCGTAGAGCACGACCTGCAATCTGTAACACTCGTACGTTTGACTTACCACCTAAGGCAAATATCAACGCTCCTATGCTATTTACGCTGACTCCTTCCTGTAAGATGAGAGATGCTATTAGTATAGGCACCTTACCCTCCTTGAAAGCCGTCAATTTTGCCTTTCTATGGCTGTCAACGCTTCCACCATGAATGAACGCCACATCGTCGGCTTTGAATCCACTCCTGAGGAGGTACTCGTGCAGGTGGTCTCCATGGTCTGTATGGTTGATTAGAATTAGGACTGGCTTGTTGTCTGCTAGCTTCTTCTTACATACCTCAACAATGTGATCATTGCGCTCACTGTTCTTGATAATTCCTAACTTATAGGCACTCTGATAATCTGAAGCAACAATAGGCTTACGTGTAGTAAGGAAGTGTATCGTAGGTGTGGAGCTCACTCCAAGCTCGATCAGTTCCTGATTGGATATAGTATATATGACCTCCCCCAACAAACCTCTCAGCTTTAGATCTTTGACCTTGTCCTTGGAGTCAGGAGTACCTGTTAATCCCACTCGGTAGAATGCACTGTCGCACTTTAAGAGAATATCCTCATAAGTCTCAGCACTACTATGATGCGCTTCATCCACTATAACCATCTCTACTTCAGAGAGGTACTTATTGAGATCTTTCCATCTCTGGATCTCTGCGGCCATATTGTTTGTGAGGTTAGTAACTGAAGTTTGCACTCTCTTCATATTGCTTTCAATCTTCTTTACTTTAGCTGTGTAAGTCTTAATCCCAATAGGACCTGCAACCTTATTCAACACATCACAGGCTTTACGTAACTCTATACTATGATCGAGTAGTCTCTTCTTCAGGCCCTTTAGAGTTTCTTCGGGATTCTCAAGACGCCTAGCTATTGTGGGAACCATTCCAATGGTCAGCTTGAAGTTGTGGTCGTTGTCCTTGTCCCAGATGTGACCAATCTTTTCTCCAAGCATGCCTTCAAAGGTTTCTTCGGTCTGAGTAAAGAGCTCTTCACGATGTGTAAGGAATAGAGTCTTTAGGCCTGTAGCTTTATATAGGCCCGTAGCAATATATGTTTTGCCTGCGTTTGTAGCAGCTGCCACAATGCCCCTCTTGTTATGAATTACCTCAGCTACGGCCTCATACTGATCATCTCTGAGAGTAATGCCATTACTGAGGTTGATTTCATTAAGCTCTTTAAGGGGGTCCTTGCGCTCATCAATGATTTTATATGGATACTTATTGGCTTTGCATGCCTCTATGATTAGAGGTAGAAGCCCAGTCATCAATTTGTCACCTCTAACAAACTGAATATATCCATCCCACATGCCACTCTTAAACTTAGGACTATAGTTGTAGCCCATGGGACGAAAGGATAGCTCTCTCTTGAGCTTTTGGAACGCAGTAATATACTCGCACTTTATAGTGACAAAGCTATTTCTTACGTGTAAATAAACGGTTTCATCGAATTTCATAAATAAAACTAGAAAGAATAAAAACTTACTTAAGCTCTTTGTGCATATCTTTTGAGAGTCTCAATGTTTTTCTGGGCTACAGCTTCTTTCCCACTATCCATTAACATCATATTAAATTCAAGTTTTGCCTCAGGCTTGCCACCCACAACATACCCACCAAAGTATGGTAGCTGTCTAACATTAGCAGTTTGGAAGAAGCTGCAGCTGTCATTGCTATATACCCATTTGTGTTGAGCCATTACAGCTATCTCTCCAGCAAAGGAGCCCAGACCCAAGCAGTGATACTTGATACCATCAAAAACCATCCTCTGGTCCTCAAGATAGTTCATACATACCATTCTGTTGAGACTGATGTCGTCGGTGCCAGTGATCTCTTTGAAGGCTTTTGGTACGGCGAGTATAGACAGACCTATGAAGTCCACCCCTCTCAGGTACATGCCACGATGGCATCTCAGGTAGTCATCTAAGTTCTTACCCTGAGGCACACCAAAGACCTTGTACTTCTTCTTAGACTTTGCCATGGCTTCTTGGAATTTGTCAAGCTCGGCAAGAGTAGCATCACAATCATATAATACATCTGGAGCGACAATAACATCAGCTCCAACAATCTCAGCTTTCTTGAGAAGTACTGTAGTGGGCTCAGCAACGTGGTTCTCAAACAAACCGTTGTCCATAATCTTGAGCTTCTTCTGCTTCCTGTAGTATTCAGTGTAGGTGTTCTCTCCTATCAGATGAGATAGGATCAAGTGTATATCCCCCTGGCTAGCAAACTTATCTAGATAGACCGTTGGGGTAATTAACGCTAACTTTACTGCTTTTGACATACTGTCTCCTTTTTCTCTTTAAAACTTCCTACAGTCTGTGGGCTTCTACGTATAAAACTTCCACACAAACCTCCTCTGTCGCAAAATTCCTTGTCGAAACTGAAGATACACTTCGCGCAATCGGAACTCATGATTACTCCTTTATACTAGTTAAGAAAAATCTACTACTTTGTGTGCTTTGTCTCTAAGGTTCTCGGTCCCAAGAATCTTGTCCATATCTAGCTTGGCATCAATGTTGTAATCGGCACCCCCTCTTCCGAGTAGGCGTTCTCTGATTACTTTATAAGGTACATCCAAGTAGATGTGATAGATATCTTTAAGGGCGGCTTCAAGCAGATCATATATCTCCGGTTGTCGTATACCCGATATAACTGCAGGCTCGTCACCAAGCTCAACTATTAACCCTTCGAAAATCTCCTGAGCTGTGATGTCAAAGAAGTTTTCTCCTGTAGCCAGCTGAATTCTTTTTGCTATATCTGAGACTTCCATATGCTTGACTCCTGATTGAGCAGCTAAGAGCTCGGCGAACGTGGATTTACCACTGCCGCTTCTTCCACTGACAATCGTGTATTTGTGTTGATTCATATTACATCCTTAATGAAAGTGGAGCCCAGTGAGGGATTTGAACCCCCGTAGGCGGATTACAAATCCGCTGCATGACCTCTATGCTAACCGGGCCTAAAAATGGAACCCCCGCAGGGGTTCCTCAAAACCATTGTTTTTATTTTGCGTCTACTGTTACTACCGCGTTTGCTGTTACTGCTTCTGCGCTAACTGCTGCCTTAGGGGCGCATCCTATGAGGACTACCACTACTGCCATAACCAATACGATACTTGCTACTTTCTTCATGCTACAATCACCCACCTTCTAACATACTATTCTAATTATCATTTCATATAGAGTGTTAGAGCGTTAAGTATACCAATGAGGATCCAGTACAGTGCCCTAATTATATCACCTTCCATCAGGCCGAAGCACAATCCACCCAGAATACTTTCAATAACTATTAGCACTACAAACCATTGACCTATTGACACTTACAAACTCCTTAGAGGATAGCGTGGGCCCAGTCTGCCGACTGGTAGGAGGTGATACGCTTTAACCATCATTGTGGCCTATAGCCACTTTAGACCATATCACTCGGCCGGGTACGCATTGTTAAGAGGCGATGCCTTGATTGCTTCTAGGTTGCAAACCACCCACGTCTATATTCTAATTGTCAGCACGGTTGCTTCCATTTATGGATGGGGAGCATAACAGCATTCTAGTCCATCCTCCTGACATTTCAGGCCTGCAATCATTCTTATTTGGGGATGTATATTACCCCTATTTAGTCACAGCCGTATGCTCTACACTGTGGGTGTCTCACGACACCGCTGACAATTATTTTTATCTGATGCGGTGAAAACCATAGCAGGGGCTTGTGCCCCTGCTTCTAATCACCACCACCTTAACTACTGTAACTTACTTCGCTGTACCTAAATTCATTAGGAAGCTCATTGCACCTGTTCCACCACCAGACATAGTTGTTGGTAGGTGACCATCCCATTTCTCGATCAGACGTTGCTGAAGAACCATTGGGCTGATACTCTGTGCCATCTTTTCGTTTTCAATGGCTTTGGCCTCAGATTCATAACGAACCTTTTCCTTATTGTTCTTAGCTTGAAGAGCTTGCTGCTCTGCAATCATTTTGTCCTGGATGGACTTTTCAAATTCCGCACTGAAGTTAACATCAGTGATACTTACGTTCTGAATATCAATACCCTGTGAGAACATGCGCTTTTTGAGGGCATCTTCAACAGCTAGCTTGAGACTCTCTCTGTTCTTAGCAATGTTATCGATGGTAAACTTACCAAGCTCTGCTTTAGTGGTATCAATAACCGCATTGGCAAGAACCGTCTCAGAGATATCACCCTGGATGTTCTGGTAAATACTGATCAATTTTTCACTGCGAAGTTTGTAGTTGACTACGATCTTAGCTTTGATTGTTTGACTGTCTGAACTCAGACCTTCCATTTCATAAGTCTCTTTGGTGACCTTAACATCATACTTCTTCACTTTGTCAGTAATAGGATTAACGAAGTTAACACCTTGACCCAATGTACGACTAATCTCACCGCTGAACTTATTAAACACAACTCCGCGCTGACCAATACCGACGAACTTAACTGAGGAGAAGGCCATCATAATCGCTACGATTACAACCAACCCCACCACTACTGAACCAATTCCTACCTTAATATCTGTACCCATAACAACTCCTTCATTTTGTCTTAGTAAGAGCGCTCTTACTTTATTTGTGTGTATAACTATAATGTTGAAAAAACTTACTTTAATAAAGTGGTGCCTCCAGTTGGTGTCGCACCAACCTCTTCTGGGCTTCGACAGGGCGCTTTCACTGGATTAGCTTCAGAGGCATATTTATATTGGAGCGAGATAACGGGTTCAAACCGTTGATACCTACTTGGAAGGAAGGCGTGTTATCAACTACACCAATCTCGCTTATTTCTCCTGAGGTTGGACTCGAACCAACAACCCCCGCATTAACAGTGCGATGCAACTACCATTGTGCTACTCAGGAATGATTCCTTTATTATACACCTTCTACTATGCTCTTTACCACTAGATAGTAAGGCTCACAGGTAGCTGGCGTCACATACCCGTGCTTGGAAGTATCTATTACATGGAGTTTTATTCCCTTTTCCAGACACTTCACAGCCTTCAATTTATCCATATCTCTAATAGATTCCAGCTTAACTTCTCCGTAGATGGGCTCATAATGAAGAATCCCACTAAGCTCCACGGCAATACCTAGAGAAGCGCAATACACATCAAGCTCTGACTCTATAGCACTTTTGCTGTTAAACTCAAAGGAGATCTCTGGAAAATCCTCCAGTAGCCTCTTCTCAATGTAAGTCTCTAGCTTTGACCTACGAGTTCCATGGGTCTTATGCGTATTGTTATACTTCGCTGCACAAGAGCTATTGCAAAAGGTTTTCTTACTTCCCCTTTTGTTGTGGAATGTATTCCCACAGTTCTTGCAGATCTGCTCAGCCTTTTCCCTATTTCGATCAAGTCGAGTGGGAAACCCGGCAGCTGCTACCGCACTATCCCAACTACCAAAGTAATATACATACAGGCGTACGTTGGGAATCTCGTCTCTAGTCTCTGACTGCCAATTGTGCCAAGCAGGAACTCTTCCATGCTTGGCGTGAAAGTCTCTTAACTGAGAGAGAAGAGACTCTTTTGTGTGCTTCGCCATGACTTAATTGTAAGTCATACTGGCTCCGAGGGCACAACTCGTAAAATTCTTTTTGCGGAGGCGGGATTTGAACCCGCGACCTAGAGTGTATGAGACTCCCGCGCTTACCAGACTGCGCTACTCCGCTATCTTTAATTTTAGTCCCAAAGACTAAAATAGTACTCATGGAAGAGATCAAAGCCTTCTTCGACCATCTCGCGTTCCGCGGTGGTTATACAACGGCCACCACCCATATCTTCAATGTGAAGCTTATGAGCAATGACCATCTTACCAATAATCTCTTGCCACTCTTCCAGACTATCCAGACTACCTGGGTAGCCGTGGAGGTGCTTTGCAAAAGCTTCTAAACGAGGTAGAGTAAACTTGGCAATCGTGTAGTCAAGACTCCACAGATCCCTATAACTAAAACCTCTAGTAAGCTTCTGCCAGCAGTGAGCCAAGAAGTAAGGCACGTCAGTGACGACGCGCTTCACTCTATAATAAGAAGACTCAAGCCACGAGGGCCTGTAGTCTTCCATTTCCTTCTTAAACTCTTCCCAAGTTTTCATTAGAGTTCCACTGCATCGATCGTGTCGATCAAGTAGTTGGGATTGTCCCAAATCTTGGCAACAACGTCTAGCAATGCATCTGAGTACCCACTTACTTCCATGACACTATCCTTCAGCTGAGGAGGAGTACCAGTTCCGTAGCCTTGCAGGTTCCAGAATAAAACCTTCACATTAGGGCTAATCAATTTGTACTGGTTCAAGTAGGCAGTGAAGTCACCAGCACCATATAGCTGCATGTCTGTAAAGATGATAATCTTATCAACAAACGTCTTACTCTTAATCAACTTCTTAAAAGGTGCCTCAAAGTAAGTTGCTCCACCCTCAGGACTGTATTTGGCAATCCAATCAAAAGGACTCTTGATAATTGTATCAATGTCCTGTTGTTTGCAGCCACTGTCAAACGTATAGAATACGCTACGATCAGCATTCATATTAAGAGCTGTAGCAGCGCTCAATACTTTACCAGTCTCGAAGGGAAAGCCACTCATAGATCCAGACTCGTCTAGAATCAATGCAACCTTCTCATTCTCATTATACAACCCAGTGTTCTCAGCACTCAACGCAAAAGCCTTTTCAAGGGCTCTTTTGATATCCTTCTTAACGAAAGCATCGATATCAAGGTCCTTCATTACCTTCCAAGCGTCCAGGTAACGGAAAGGCAGCATACGAGAGTTCTTAACTGCTTTAGGATTGGTAATGTAATCAATCCACAGCTGCAAACCCTCTGCATCCAAACCGTTCTCCACAGCGTTGCGGATGTTCTTGATAGCTGCCATGTAACCTAATTTCTTAGTTGCAAGCAACTCCTTGAACGCCACACCTGCATTAGCACCACTGCTCAATTTCACTTGCATAGTCTCGATCGCAGGTAGAGTGCCCTCAATTACCTGCTTAAACAATTCATAGCGACCTTTAGGATGCGCTAATTGAACGATGTCTCTAAGCTTAACTGCGCTGCCTTCGTTGGCATACTTCTTAAGTTGATACGCATCGAATTTAGTCTCAAGAGTGTCTTTGAATGCTCGACGTATTGCATTAGGAACCATCTCTGACTTACCATTGCCCTTGTGTCGGCTGTTCCAAAGCGCTTGAACTTCGATCATGTCGTCTACTCGAACGAACGTCTTATTCAGAGCTCGACGAATAAGGGGGTTACCTCTAAAGTTCTCGGCAACGGCGTTAGCCATTACGTGAGAGATACTTCTCAAGTTACCTTCATTTCGAACGAACACCATCGCCTTGAGAATAAAGGGTAGGTCAGCCTCATTGGCACCCTTGACTAAGTCAAATACACCACGAATTCTGTCAGCATCACTCTGGTAATACTGATCCCCTTTAAGCATTGAACTCAATACAACACTTGCTAGGTTCTGTTTGAATCCTGTATTATATGATTTACCTCCTGCGAGATTCTCTCTACTTACTACATCCATACCGATACTATTAAACTTACTCATCTCTATCCTCCTTTACTAATTTTGAACAAAAAAATACCTCAGATTATAAGCGCGAAGAACTTTTTGGTGAAACAAGTAAAAGTTTTTCGATGTAATTCTTCGCTGTAATACTGAGGCAGTTCTTTATTTATAAGGCCCCCGACAATAATCGACAACGAATATTTTTAGTGCTCTACCAACTGAGCTATCGAGGAGCTTGCGCTCGCCGAGCAGGACTCGAACCTGCGACCACTCGATTACAAGTCGATGTAATCGTTGTCTGTAGTACGGAAACCAAATATTTTAATTAAGTTCTGATGAATTCGAGTCAAAAGTGGCTTGCGCCTGTTGTTCCTTTAACGATGTAATTCAACTCTTTAATGCAGAACTGTCTTAATTTACACACGTCTCTAGAAATAAAAACTTTTTGTACTTTGTCTTTAGTGACGCCTAATTTTAAGTATAAGCCTTAAACAACTTCGTCAACCCACTGACCATCCTTCTTTACTTCCACTTTGAAGTTATGAGGAGCCATGTAATCATCGACATAGTTACCAGCCTTGGCCGCGATTCTACGGGCAGTCTCCATCTTGAGCCAGCCCTGAAACTTAGGGCTTTCAGCCATACGCTTAAAAGCCATTTCCTTGTTCTTGCGTTGTTCCCTGTGCTCGCAGGCGTTGCCTACGGCGCCACTGGGGTTGTGTATACACCGTACGCAGCACTCGGTTTTCTGAACCTTCTGTCCACCATTTCCACCTTTTTTGTAGGTTTGGAACTCAAAGTCTTTTTGGGTAAGACTGAACACTAACTCCTTAGCTTTCTTAACTAATCCCATTGGGGTGCTCCTTAAAATCTTTACCTATTTTTGTTTTAAAAAATGCTTCAAACTGCTCAGGCGTGTTGTTAGTACGTCCGTAAAGCCTATGGAACTCGTTGTGCTCGGCTCTAGTCAGCGGAACTCCCACCTGCTGAGAGTTTATCTCATTGTAGTCTTTTATAATTTTCTCTAAGACACTCTTCTCAAGCTTGTCCACCAGAGCATTAGGTGCAACGCTGTACGCCCGTGCCACTTCCTCGATAATACTTAGACTAGACCTCGAGTAATGGTGCACATTAAGCTTGGTGCCGGGACCAGATATAACGCTACATGAAGAGTGTTTTTGAACCTGCTCCCGCCTCCAGTTAGCATACGCCCGGGTGTGCCTCACATACTCCCGCAAACGCTTTGAGAGTGATTTCCTAATCTCTCTAATCTTATCTGCGTTTTGCGCTTCCCATTGTAGGTTATACTCTCTCCGACGATCCTCATTTCGCGCTCTCCATTGGACGTCCCTCCTGCCATTGCACTCAACGCACTGAGTTTTTCGGCAGTCCCATGTACCCTTAGTTTTATGAAACTTGTCTAGAGGCAGCCATCTGTGGCATTTATTGCAGAGCTTGAGCTCTACCCCGCCGTCCACCCTGTGGTTGGTCCTCTGGATGTATGGGCCCTTGAGAGCAGCTCGCTTCTTCACCTGCTCACTATTTATCAAAGAAATGCACGTACTGCAGTACCAATAGAGTTTGTCCCAAGTTTTACTGCTTACGTAAAAATTTTCTAACGGGTGCCAGGACGCACACCTGCGACAAAACTTTAACTCTACCCCACCCTCAAACTTATGTGCTATTCTTTCCATATACTAATTATATATCTTTATTCGAGTGATGCCCTCCGTTGGGCTAACCTCTTCCCGGGTGCCATTTCAAGCTCATACTGACAGCATCATAGATGTGTTGAGCCATAGATGTGTTGAGCCGTGGACTCGTTACCTGGCATAGTACTGTGTAGGATCTGAAACTTATCTAGCATTAACTTCATCTTAGTATCGATGACCTTGCTCTCGTCGTGGGTCTGCATTCTACCTTTTTCGTGGTAGGGCTTCTCTCTTTGCAGGAGAATATTACGATTGCGGAACTCGTGAAACTTATCTAGGACTAGGCCGTGAAAACTGGTGCTACGCTCTTTGCCATAGATTAGGCTTAAAAGAATCGGACTATCAGTTATAATGATGTCCACTTGACCCTTCATCACCCACTGCTTGTGGTACTGTCTGGCAAACACGTAGAGTTGATCATCTAGCTCACTGTGGCTACCAGCCCAGACCAATTCCTTAGCGAACTCTGTAATGAGCTCACAACTGATGTTGTTCCATTTCAGCATGGAGAAGAGTTGAGCGGCTATAGTTGATTTACCTACGCCCGGTCCTCCAAATAGATTAACTACGATACACATTTGGGGCAGTTGAGGATTCCCATTAAACGGCTTCGTAGGTGTCAGCAAAGATCCCTGGCTTACAAGGATACTTCTCTCCAACAATGCCAGTGATGATGAAATCACCGGGGCAAACTATATGTCCACCTTCTAGGGTGTTAACCCAGCCATGATTGGCTAGGGTATTTCCACAGTAACCACAGGAGAGCTCTTCACTGTCTTCATCAGTATGGGGGTGAAGATATTGCTCAACATCCTTAACATCAGATTCCATGTTCCACCATTGCTCGGCTTCAACTACGACTGGCTTCTTTCGGTACTTAGCCATTATTTGTATACTCGTTCGTACAAACCACCGTTCTCACCATCTTCAAATACCCCGACAGTGATGTCTCTCTTGCCGTACTTCTGCACAAGTGCATTAGTGATGCTTTCTGCGATCATTTCGCAGCTTTTGTGATCTTGCTGTGAGTTGGTAAGGAGTGTGTTAATAAATCGCTTTACGAGGATAAATTCGAGCTCTCTATCGCTATGAAACACTTCGATCTTAGCTTCAATATGAAACATATGGCGGTGTTCATTCTTTAAGAACTCCACACCTTCAGGTGCTGCTGGGTATCGGTGAAAACCTTCAAACTGTGTACGAACTACAATGTAGCTCTTCTCAGCGAATTCAGTTAGCAGATCTAAATTAATCATCTCTGATTTAAAGTGATCCTCTAACTTAGGTGCTGGGGTTACTGGTGTGGCTACTGCAACTGGTGCTGCCTCTGGTCTTGCATAAAAACTCTGTGAATTAACTGCCATTTATTGCTCCTTCTCTATATCTACGATTCCAAACAGCTTATTGGCGCCGTACTGTGGTCCCATTGACTGAGTCAGATAGGTCCTACCATCGTCTTCATCATCAATAGGATTTCCATCGGCGTCTCTGGTAATGCCCATCAACTCATCCATCTTCTCAATGAGCCCTCTGGCTCTTTCCTTATCAGCTAGAAACCAGTTGCTAACCTCTGTGAGCTTTTCCATCTCATCAAGAGCCTCAAATCTGGAAACAGCCTCATCAATCTTCAGAGCCAGCTCTATCACAGGCAGTTTAAAGTGCTCTGTGATAACGCCAGCGATAAGTGTGCTTCTAAAAGTTTCCATTAGCTTAGCCCGTAGTATACTTTGCTCAACTCCGTAAGACTATGTGGATCACTCTTTACACGATGGTCTTTAATTATGAGGTCATCTAAGAGACATCTAACTGTCTCCACCTTGTCGTATATACGCTGCTCCATTACTACGGCATTCTTCCGTTTACCACTAGTAATCTCTGCAAGTAGCTTCGTTCGAAGCTCGTACAAAGTTTTTCCAAAATTCTTATGCTCTTCTAATGTTATCATTTTTACTCCTTTTTACTTTAGATAATTTATACTATAAAAAGTAAAAAATATACTTTAGCCTAAGCCTCCATCAACGATGGCGATGGCTGTAGACTGGTGGATACTCTCAAAGTTCTCTACTACTACACTAAAAGGAGTATTGTAGGCCTGGACACGGAGACTAACATCTCTAGCCATATCTTCGCAAAACTTGGGATTGTTGTAGGCACGCTCAGTAACATACTTCTCATCTTCGCGCTTTAGAGCGTTAACAATGAAACAGCTGCCTTCGCTATCAACGATGTCAGCTAGGTCCTCGATCCAAATGATCGGAGTGTTGGGAATAAGCTCAACTCGGATACTGCAGATACTTTTCTGGTTGTGTGCACCAAGTCCTGTTTCTGGGCCAATGAGACTCATCTCTTTACTGCAAGGACATAAACTTGTGAAGTTTGCTTCAACGGTTAGGAATAGGCGCTTTACGCCGTCTTTGAGGTATCCCTCGAATACTACGTCACGTTTAACAAACGAGATTGTCTTTGACACAGGAGCTGCCTTCGTCTCGAAGTAGGGAAATCTGATCTTGACATAGGAGTCACGACCCTCTAGTTTTTCTTTCATGGTATCGAGGACGTCAGTCATAAACTGCACACCCACTGGAACCTTGGCGATCTCTTCGGTAATAGTTCTACTGAAGCGACTCATGTTAACACCCTTAACCTCTTCATTAAGGCTGCTGTACAAACTAAAATTCGCTACTGTGTGAGTGATGTCGCCATCCTTTTGCATAACTCTAATAGGAGCCTCATAGCCTCGGATTCCTACTTTCTGAATAAACACTCCACGAGTGTCTGGTGTTGCTTGCATATCTGGTAACTGATGATTATTCACGTCTACTCCTTCATTAAATAGTTGATCAACTCTTCGAACGCGATGAGTCCATTGTCCACAAGTTCTTCGAGGTTCTTAATATGTTGAGCTTCATCTTCTGCGTCTACGAACTGGGCATCAATAAGGTCATTGATAACTTGTTCCTGATCATATAACTTGTTAGCTTGTTCTTGATTCACTTCAAGAATACGGACTTGGGATCTCTCCAGATATTCAATTCGCTCCTTCTGCCTATGTAGCTCACCTGCTTGTTGTCGCATTTTGGCTTCTGCCTCTGACACAGCTAGGCTTAGTAAATGGTTATCAGGAATGATGGGACCATCTATGTGAAAAAACCCATCACTAGGTACTGAGGCAATCCCCCTAGGAAACATCCTCTTATCGTTAATGTAGGGCACTAGAATGATGGCTCCTGATTTAATCGCTGCTGTGGTGTACCCCGTCTGCCTTCTGCTAGCTAGGGTTGCGAGTGCTTCAAAGTTTTTCATATTATTCCGTCCATTCAAAAATAACTGACAAGTCTTTTCTGAGTTGCGACTGTGCCGTCTTGGTATCTGGCCAAGTATCAGTGATGGTCTTCCAAAGCTCTCTATAGGCGATGTCTTCCGCTAAGATTGCATCAGCTATTGTCTTTGTAGTAACAAATGTCCTACTCTTCACAGCTTCAGCCCAGGCACCTAACTTTTCAGCTAGCCTGTACTGCTCTACCATCTCAGTGGTCATGCTTCTTGTCTCTTGTTTCATTACTTACCCTCCTCTGGGTAGCTCGACGTTACCTCTTGTATTTTGCTTTTGAACTGAGCTGTGTCGAACATCTCAAAAGCAGCCGCCCTATAATCCTCTTTCAACACTAGCCACTCAGCTAGGTCTGACTTATAGACACTAATAGGCATACCCGCAGCCTTTAACATAAGCTTACCTATCTCATAACACGCTAGTCTGCAAGCCTTACTCAGTCTATACGTATTCTTTAAGCCTGAGGCTTTACGAACCTTTTTCCAAAATAGGTTATCGCACTCTTTATAGTTCATACTTTATCCTTTCGACTTAATTGATATTCCACACTATCTGTTTCAGCGTTTTCTACTTTTTCGTAGGGAAACACAATCCAAGCATCTTTATCCATCAGAGGACCAGAATAGTGTGCGATCTCTTTATCCGCTTTGGTATAAACTACAGCAGATCTCCAGCTAACCTTTGAAGGTAGCATTGCTATTGCCTCACATAGAGCTTTACCTGTCTCGTAGAGGTCATCCACAATTAGAAGCTTATAATCATTCCTCATGCTTAACATCTTTCTATCAGACACGAGAGGAATATCAAGCTTGTGAGCTAGGATTACAGCAGGAATTAGCCCACCTCTGGGAATGCCCCAGATGTAATCAAACTTCTCAGTAATCTTACTTGCCAATTTATCAATATCTTTTAAATACTGCTTCCAAGTAATAACATTCATTTTGGTTGGTTCTCCTCTATAATCTTGTCTATTGCTGCATCAATCTTTTCTCTGGTCCACTCAAACTCCTCGCGAAGGATCTCATATATCTTTCTCCTGACGCTTAGTGGTAGTTGCTTTAATAAACGCTCAATCATACGTCGCCGCGTTTACTTCCGAAGAGTAGCTTATGCTGTTGTACAATGACTCGCATGTGGTAGTTGTTATCCATAACAGTTTTCATGATATGATCAATAAACTCAACATCAGCAGCACTTGCGCGCTCTGTCCAACAAGGCGTGATAACCATATGGTAATCAAGTCTATCTTTGAACCGGTTGTAACAATCGATAATGAAGTCTAAGTCAGCTTGGTCAGCACATACGCACTTGATCTGTGTGCAGTGGCCATAGCTTTTTAAGATGTCGTCGATAATATCTAGATTAGCTGTAACCCCAGTGGACGGAGTCTTGATGTCACAACTAATAAAGTCTACTAAGTCAAGAACCTCTTCGTCATTGTCTTGGCCAGTGATCTCGATATTAACTGTAAAATTTCTTCGGTGAAGTAATCCCACTAGGTCGTAGAGATCCTGTTCTAGGGGGTTGCCTCCGGTGATGCTAATTGAGTCAAGACCACTATCAATGACCTTTTGAAAGATTTCTTTCACTGACATTTCTGTGCCTGTGTTAGGATTCCAAGATCCCACAGTGTCACAATTCTTACATCCAATACTACATCCTTGTGTACGGATGAATAGCTGAGGAGTGCCTACTCGGACTCCCTCTCCTTCGATTGCTGGGTATATTGTATTTATTTTCATCGTTGGTACTCCTTAATGCATGTAGCTTCTGACAAGAACACATGACTGAGATCAAACAGGTTGTTGTTCATGGCGTCTCTGTCGTAGTCTTCCACAAAGTATTCAGCATAACCCGTGACAGTTTCGTGGTAGCGCACACTTGCCACTCTAACGCGGTTCTTAAGGGCTTCTCTAACAAACTGGTACATGTGCTTACTGATGTTCTCTGCAGTACTGTTATAAGGCACTATCATGAGAGCAAAACCTAGCTTCTCCAGAGCTTCCAAATACTCAACGTCTTGGTCCCATACTAGTGTGCGGTGATCGAACTGGTTGAAAAAGTCTCCAAGAAGATCTTTAACCTCAGTAAAATCAATAATCATTCCTGTGTGATCCAATGTCTTAGCCTCTAAAAACAGCTCCACTACGGCACTATGTCCGTGATTGCTTTGGCATCCCGTTGTATAGGAACCTACTACTCTATGACCCATCTCTAACTTAAAACTTTTTCTTATGATCATCTTCTGTCCTTTCTTAACCGTTTTCTGTGAACCGCGTTAATCCCATACCCTCTTTTACTACATACGGCTCGTAATTACCGACGATTACGTAATTATTAGTAAGCAACTGGAAGTCCTCACATTTCTTAAGATAGTGGAAACCAGCTGCAACAAACCCATAGGTCTTCTTAGAGAAAAGTCTCTTACGAGTCTCAATACAGTCTGGATCAATTTCTTTCCAGTAGTCACTATCATCCTCAGTAATGTTATCCCAGGAGTGTCTGCGATGTCTTGCCAACCCTATGACCTCAAGCCCCTCAGGCTTAAACATAAAAAAGGCGTCTTCTATGAGAACGTCTCCTACAAAACAGGCTCCATTCTTAAGTATTTGTATTTTTGTCATCTTTTCACTCCTCTGTAGTCTTGGGTAAACTCTGTTAGATTTCGTGGAAACTCTATACGATTTCTCACTATCTCCTGTTGAACCTTGACTATCTCTATATTAGATTGTTTAGTTAGGCGATTATACCTCTTCTCTGTCATGTCACCCCAGCGAGGAGGGCCCTGACTCTCCTCAGTAACCGCCTTCAACTCCTCAAACTCCATCTCTTTCAGATCGGCATCCGCTTTGAGTTTCATTCGAAATTCATGTATACTCAGGTTCCCAGTAGGCTGATCAAGTTCATACTTCTCGGCAATGTCTTTTACAGTCTTAGTAAGACTGATAGTGGGAGCAGTAGCCTCTTCAAAGGATATTAGAGGAAGTTTTCTAAAGGCTCTCTCCATATTTTCTGTAATGAACTTGGAATCATCATTTGGTGCTCTAGAGTTAGAAGGCCAAACATAGTCGCCTCGTAAACGCATCTTGAGCCTTTTAGTAACATACTTGATCCTTCCCCATGGACCAACTAACCTCTTCTTTGTCCTAATCGCAGCTTTTGAGGCTGCTCCAGCGATATCACGTAGAGCCACCGCTGGGTCTTTATTAAGCGCCTCTATTATAGTCTTCTCATATACTTCTTCCATTATTTCTCGCCTTCTAAATTAATTTTTTCGTAAAAGTTGGTGTTACCCCTTAAGAATGTAAAAAAGGTATTCTCTAGAATCTGGACTAGAGTTTCGACAGCCTCATCGTCCACACCAAAGCCTTGCAAGTATTTCTCTCCACCACTTCTCATAAAAATGGCGTGAAGCACCTCATGTGCGAGAGTTGCTTGCTTTAGATCTTTATCTAAATGGCTGTCTATGTATATGTCATTTTTATTGTGATCGAATAGGCCTCTATTTTGTGGGTTAAACGCCTCTAGGGAGGGACTTATGTATAGGTCTATTTGATGGCCTGCTATATTTATTGATTGCATATATACTCCTATAAACTTTTTGAAAACTTACTTTAATCTTTGTACAGTTGGTACTTTTTGAGAAAGTCACCGAGCTGGGATTTTTTATAGGGCTTAAACCCTAAGCATGTGGGCGTATTAGGCTCCACCTCTGTTCGGCCATTATCTACTATTGTCTTGAACACCATGTGACGCTCAATACACATACGTTCCAGTTTTTCTAGAGCTGCTAGATTCTTTACTTCTAAGATAATCTTTGTGAAGGCCCTGTCCAACCATGTCTTTACCTCAGCGTCCCATAGGTAGGGATAGACAGTAGCAATGCTGGCATGTGCCACTTGTGCAGCCATCTTACCTTTACTCATGTTGAGGTCCTTGCGTACAACAATATACTGAACCACCTCGTCCATGGGGTCTCTGGGTTCAGCAGCTTCCTTCTCAAGCCTAGCTTTCACATATTGAGCTGTTACTGTGGAGCTCTATACCTGTTGGAAGGCTTCTTTAAATGTAGTTACTGTCACGTAAAGCCCTTCCTACTCTATCATACATCTCTTTATTGGCTTCAAACTTGTTCCTAGTCATAACAAAAGTTGTTACCTTTTTGTTATTCACTATACGCTTGTCGTCATGCTTAACAAAGATTGCCTTGTGGATCTTCATCGACTTGGTATTATCTTGGAATACATCGCTGAGGATACACTTGGCCTTAAGCTTCTCAAAGGCATAGTTCAACGCTATGTAAGTCGCGAGCGCTCCCGCACTGCCATATCTCTTGGAGGGCTCTATGCTCAACCAGAACAACACCTCTCCAAAGCCACCCTTTTTAAGCACAACAAAGCCTATGGGGTTCTTCTGCATAATAGAGAAATATTCAGCGTTCCGATGCATAGCCTCGTCATAAATCCAAGTACTCTGCCCATCTTCAGCGTCAACCTTTGCAAGCTGCTTCGCCATGACTTCACAGTCAAGAAGACTGATTTGTTCAAGTCTCATCTGCCATTCTCCTTATAGAATTTCGCCATATCCTCTGCATAGACGTACTCAGTTTCTAGCACATGGAAAGGATGACCCTGTATAGGTCGTACGAGCATTATCTCGCCATCCTCGAGTTGACCCACATATGTAAAGCCTTCTCCCATACACCAAACAAAGTCACCTAATTTAAAGGGGCTAGTCAAGATTGATCACCTTGCTCCTATCATTGCTTGTACTAATTATATCTAATGATCTACCTATCTCATTCTCGATATACACTATAAGTTTTTGAGCATTTAGGGGTAACTCAAAGTAGTTAGTGATTCCACTGATGTCCTCTGTCCAGCCTTCAAACTCTTCATACATCGGAGTCCATTCGTCAGTGTAGATGCGGTTGTCGAGATAATCGTAGCAAACCTTAATTAGATCTAGTCCAGATAAGACATCTAACTTCATCATAGCCAATCTATTGCAGCCGTTGATGGCTATGGCTCTCTTAAGAGCGGGGAGGTCCAACCAACCTATACGACGAGGACGTCCCGTGGTTGTACCGAACTCATGGCCTTTTTCTCTGATATATGCTTCAGCGTCTTCAAAGGTACCGTCAGGGCGCTCTTGCCCATACTTGCAATCTTCAGTGTCAAAAGGACCTTCTCCAACTCTAGTCACATAGGCCTTAAATACTCCCCAGATATTTTCAATGTGAAGAGGGCTAATTCCAGAGCCAGTACAGGCTCCGCCTGCAGTAGTTGAGGATGATGTGACGTACGGATAACTACCAAAGTCTACGTCAAGAAGAGTTCCTTGAGCCCCCTCTAAGAGAATTCTCTGATTAGATTCTAATAGAGCCTGTACAAACTCAATACCATCAACGAAGTGACTCTGAAGTTTGTCAGTCTGCGCTCTGAGCCTATAGGCGATGTCTCTAATTTCCTCATCTAAATAAACCCCACTAAGAGTGGCTCTGAGTCGGTCCATAGTAATGAAGGGCTCATAACATTCTCCTACTTGAATACCACGACGAGCGATTTTAGCCTCATATGTGGGTCCAATACCTCTTTGAGTTGTGCCTATTTTATTTGTGCGGCCTTCCTCTTGTTGGGAGTCCAATTTCTTGTACTCTGGCACAACTACGTGTGCTAGTTTACTGATCTTAATTAGGGAGATGTCATGGCCTGCAGCAGTTAGCATGGCAAACTCTTTTTCTACCTGGTCAAAATCCACTACGCAGCCATTTCCAATGAGGCACTGCTTGCCCTGGATGATACCACTTGGAACCATGTGAAGTTTGTACTCCTTGCCATCTACTACAATGGTATGTCCAGCATTGGCCCCACCCTGAAAGCGTATGACCGTATCGACGTCTTTGGATAGTATATCTGTGATCTTACCCTTACCCTCGTCACCAAACTGCAAACCTATTAGTATATCAGCCATTATAACTCCTCTTTCGTCATTCTAATAATTTCGTGCGCCGTCTCATATTGATTCGCAGATATGGATATGCCCCTGAGCATCGCCTCGATGTATTTCCACTTCTCCCAACTCAGAACTATAGCTTTTACTGAATACTCTGTGGCGTCGAAGCCACGTGGATCAATAGTCTTTCGCTCGTCTATGGGAATCTTACCAGTTAAGAATTTACCCAATTCGAGATACATGCGCTTCTTGACGTGCTCAACAAAAGGCTCTCCAAACTTCCTAATGTTGAACTCCTCATAGGTGGCTTTGTTACCTATTTGCATTTATCAAAGTACCTATCGTGATCCTCAATTGTTGCGCGAGTGTCATTCAACTCATGGTCATCATCCCAATCAATATTCGTAGTCTTAACTCTACCTAGCGTTATGCCCGCGTCGATGGAGTTGTCGAGCTCTGTTACGATATCTTCAACTCCATCTTCGTAGACTCCATTGTAGTCAATCACATACAAGACCATCTTGTAGAATTTTACCATGTTACCCCTTTATTACTGCTACAGGGAGCAACTCAGTAACAATCTTAACAAGATCCTTTTGTTCTTCCATGACTATATCGATGTCCTTGTAGGCACTTGTAGCCTCTTCAAGGTCCTTGGCAGTTCTAATACCGTGAACAATTCCTTGGTCATCCAGTATCTTAATCTCAGCAACTAGATCTAAAACTCGTGTAGCCTCTTTACGGCCCATTGTACGCCCAGCACCATGACTGCAGCTTTGAAAGCTCTCAGGATTGCCGAGACCCTCAACAATATACGACTTTGTTCCTTGACTCCCAGGAATAATTCCTAATTCACCGAGTCTAGCTCTAGTAGCACCCTTGCGATGAACTATTACGTTCTCTCCGTAGTGGTGCTCAATAGCTGCATAGTTATGCGCTATGTTTATAGGCTCTTTGAAGCTAGCTCCTAGATCGTGGCTGATAATAGCCATAACGTCATCAAGCATCATCTTTCGATTCGCCAGAGCGAAGTCAACGCAGTATTGCATTTCAGCAGCATAGGCTATTCCTAGTTCTGAGTCAGCGGGTAGCATACAAATCTCTTCAGGAGTGTTTGTGTACCACATTTTATTCAGAAGCTTGGCTTCATCGATGTAGTGCTCTGCAACCTTGTATCCAATGTTTCTGCTTCCGCTGTGGATCATGACCCAAAGCTTGCCTTTAGCATCCTTTTGTAGTTCTAAGAAGTGGTTTCCGCTTCCAAGAGTTCCAAGTTGCTTTCTAGCTGACTCAAACTCTCGTTCCACGATACCATTGCTGATGATGTCTCCTATGCTAGGCATGGCAGAGATGGGGCACTTATCTGCTCTGTGATTCATTCCAACAGGAATAACTGCACGAATCTTTCCCATCACAGCCTTAATTTGATCAACACTGGGTACGTCAATACTCGTTTCTACGGCGATCATCCCACATCCAATGTCAACTCCTACGGCTTCAGGAAGAATAACTCCTTTAGTCGCAACTACGCCCCCAATGGGAACGCCATAACCTTGATGGGTATCGGGCATTAGGCATACTTGTCTAAATATATAGGGAGCCGATGCTGTATTGAATGCTTGGTCCAGCGCACCTTGCTCGGGATTCTCACACCAGCTTTTGATTATTAAATTGTCCTTCTTAAATACTTTCATCTTTATCTTCTCCATTCGTAAATGCCCACCAGTAGTACCCAAACTGCGTTAGCAGCATCAAAGCGATCAAGAGAGCAAATGCCCAGCCCGGAGGTTCTACAGTCAAGTAATCAAACTTAGACCAGTCTTTAATCTTATAATCCTTCATAACTACTTCTTGGATCTGAGGTAACATATTACCACTGATCGTTCCGATAGTAAACAGCTCTTCGAGATTTCGCTTTACCTGTTCATTCTCAGTCCATCCAAACACATAAGCCCATTTGGGTTCTTTGGAATAGCAAATGACTAGGTCATTCTTCTTTCCACCGACCCACTTTGCCTCTTGTAGTTGGGCAATCTTAGAGTCCTGCCCCTTAAAACCTACAATTATGATGTTTGCCCAGATCTTCATACCTACTGCCGTGTTTAACTTGTCAAACTCGTAGATGTTGAAGTCTTTCTTGGCTTCTCCCATGAGTCTATCTGACTTAAAGAGGTCCTCGTTCTTGGGGTATTCGAACACCTTAATTCCAGGAGATACCTTCGTGTATGAAAACACACTAGGACAAGCCTTTACCTTATTTGTAAAACTATACTCCTGTGTGATTGGATAGACGTATTTGCTATCGTTAACAGCAACGTAGTCATTCCTATCTCCAGAATGATAACTAGGCCTACTCCCATTAACTACTACTTCTCTGCCAAACTTCTTTAAGATATCATTATACCTGGCCTCACTGATACCAATTTCAGCGCCCCTACTTCCAAGGGTAGCCTCAGCAACCCAGTGCTCTGGGTTAGTGTTGTACTCAGTGGTGTAGTATACGGTTGTAGTCTTACCTACTGTGACATAGTGAGCCTGCTCATAGGTGTTAACCCAGGTAGGAATATGTGTGGCTTTGGTAACTAGGCCTGACCAGGTCTCGATGTCCCCAGTCATGCCGAGTGCCATGAGGAGGGTGATTAGTACTGTAACAACAATGCCTGTTAAACAAGAGAGTAGGTACTCAGTGAGTGTTATTCTCTTAGAAAATGCCCATAGGAACATTCCTACGACTATCGGGATCAAAGCTATTAAGTACATCATCCACATAGTTAGCTCCTATCTACGCTTAGGATCAGCAAACATATCAACATCATCATCTTTACCCGTTTGAAACGTAGTCTCTGTTTTAGTGCTAGTAACGATCTTGATCTCAATCTTACCACGCTTACCTACGAACAATGAACTGGGGAACATGGTGATCAAATTATCATGCTCTCGGTTGTAATCGATAAGCTCTTTTTGACGCTGTGTCCAGCTGTCGCGGCTCGATGCAATAATATTTTGCAGGTTTGTATAAGTTTTGCTGTCTACGTTTGGGACGCTTTCCTTAATCCATGTCATGACCTGGTTCTTACCCCCGGTATTACGAGCACTAGCATAGCCGTTAAACAACTCACTCAAGGATTCACGATCTTTTTGGCTGACTTGTGCGATCTGAGAAATCTTCTTCCACATGTTATCATACTCACTGCGGTTATCTGTCATCTTAGCTGTAATCAAATTACGCAATCCAACCTCTTTATTGCTGTAGCTAATATAGCTTCCACCTACGAATAGTCCCACTACAAGTAACAAACCTAACGCACCCAATAATAACATCTGCTTAACACTTAGTTTCATACATACTCCTTCTATTTTGTGATGTAGATTACTAGGGTTTAGAAAAAACTTACTTTAAGTATTTTAGGAGTTTCGTCTTTAGGCTCCAAATTCTCATGGTGCCTAGACGCGCCAGTTGGAACTGGTCCTTATCACTAAGAGCCTTTGCAGGTCTAGCTATAGGAGACTTAATGGCATCAGCTTTTATATGGCCATTCCTAGCTTTATAGGCTATTATGAGTCCAGCCTCTTTAGGAATAACCTCTAAAGCTACAGCCTTTAATTCTTCTGGAACGGCATAGTAGAAATACTTGATCTTCTTATCGTAGTGAGTATGACTCTTCTTGAAGTCATTCATTAGATCTGACTTGGATACCTTTAGTTCTATCTCTGTTAGATACCCAGACTTGGACATAGATAATAGATCACACTCGTGATTCACAAGACCCCAACTCACATTGGGTACAATGAGATTCATTCTGGGGTTGAGCCATTTTACGACAGCAAGTTCGAGTTGTGGAGTTTTCAACTATTCAACGATGACTAAGTAATCCTTGTTGCGACCAATGTCACCGGGGGTGCATTGACTGGGCTCAGATTTTGATATCTGAACACCTTGCTCAGCATAGCCTAGGGCCACACCATTGCTGCAAAAGTATTTCTGTTGGTTGTCAAAAATTAACTTCTCGCGTCTAAAGAAGTTGAAAAAGTTACGGAACCCACTCAAGCCTGCTGCTACATAATCATACTTGCTACCATTCTTGGATCTCCACCAATTAGCGGCTTCCTTAGATTTTGCAGCGGAGCATGAGCCAGGTCTAAATATTGTTATATTGGGAAACCATTTGGGATTAAAGGGCTTTGTGTAGACCCCTAGTTTAGGAAGCGCTTCTGTAATATTGATCCTGGGCTCTACATCGAAAATAGCTACTACCTGAGATGTGTGGTTGTACTTTGACCAAGTCACCTTCGCTATGAATATGCCAAAGGCTTTACCCAACCAATCCATGGGGTCTTTAGCAGTACTAAGGGGTAAAGGAATATAGTTGAATATATCACCAACACGAAGCTTGTTTATATCGAAGTTGACATCAGCCATCTTAACTCCTACTTATGTCCGTAGATCCCCTTAATTATACAATGCATCTCGTTGGATACATCAGAGATGTGCTGACCCCGGTAACCAATGGCTCTGTCATCGATGAATACATGATAGAATGGTTTATGAGAACTGTCTGGAGGATTGTGACTATTATCATTAATAGAATCGTAGTGTACGTTGTTATCTGCTAACCATTTCTTGATAGCAGGAGTAGCTTGCCTAGATGTAAAGATTGTAACATAGAACTTATAGTCTGACCTAAACTGTAGACTGTTCATAAAGTCAATTGTTTGTTTAATAGGCTTCCCAAACACATCTGCACCTAGCCAACCTTCATAGGTTGCAATAACTCCGTCAAAATCAAAAGCTATAACTGTTCTATCTCCCCAAGCTGCTAACCATTTTTCTACCTCTGTCATTATGCTACCATCCTTTGCCACAAAAGAATCTGCTGGGCATTCATGTTTATCTGCTGCATTGCATAACCCATTTGTTGCAAGTAATTTACTAGGTGTGTGAGAGCTGTTTGCCTCTCATGTAACTCTTCTGGGGGCAGTTGAGCTATCCTCGGGTCGATCTGAAGAGCTATCTTCTGAGGCCAATTAGATTCTTTGAGCCAATCCACTATTTCGCCGATACTGTTAAACATTTTTCCTCCTCATATTTTACTAGAGCTTGACTGAAGTAGCTTCCTATTGTACTGAAGAATGGCCCACCAAGGGGTTGGAAACCCTCTCTTAGACCCATCTTGACTTTGTGTTCCAAATCTGAAGCTCTCTGAGATCCTACTATTTTATATTCTGTGATTTTCATACATGGATCTATAAGTCTAAAAAAACTTACTTTAATTTAATGGTGTGATAGCGGGTACTGACCCCTGTCTACTTCTTTCACAGAGAAGTGTGCTTCCATTACACTACTATCACCACTTGGAGGGCAATGAAGGACTCGAACCTTCAACCTTATGCTTCGTAGGCATGCGCTCTAATCCATTGAGCTAATTACCCATTTGGATCCTGTAGGACTCGAACCTACGACATCCCACTTGTAAGGAGGGCGCTCTACCATCTGAGCTAAGGATCCTCATGGGCAGTTTTACCGCGTACCCGGGCGGAGTGAAGGGGGCCTGCTATTTTTACTACCTCTTCGTAGTGTGGGGTCTCAACCACCGCAGGCTCATTCTATCCCTCAAATCTTTATGGTAGGATATCGTAGTGCTGCCCTACGGACCTATCGGTTATCAGCCGATTGCTCTACTGCTGAGCTAATATCCTAAATGGCGGTAAGTAGGAGAATTGAACTCCTGCTTGTTGATTGACAATCAACCGTGCTAACCATTACACCAACAAACCGCTTGGTGGAGCTGATCGGGATCGAACCGATGACCTTTTGTGTGCAAGACAAATGCGCTACCAGTTGCGCTACAGCCCCGTTATATGGCAAGGATTAGAAGTGCTGCCCTCCTACCTCCGATTTTGGAGATCGGCGTACTACTGCTATACTAAACCCTTAATCCGCTTCTTTATACTATCCCTGCCGTTACCCTTATTAAGACTACCATAGGTAGGGGTCAGGCTGTGGCAATTAGGGCATAGCAGATCTAGATTCTCCTCTTTATAATTCTGGGAGTTACCATCTATGTGGTCTACATGTAGCGGTGTCTTTCCTGTTTTAGGATTGACCTCATGCCAACCGCACTTAGTACACTTACTCCCATACTTCTGCATAATATATCGCCTAACACTTTGGGGGACACTACCACCTCCTTGGTATGTGAACTCTCCACTCTTTATAAGGCTCGCTACTCTGTGGCTCCTAAGCACAAGGGCGCACTCAGAGCTACAACTAACTCTACGCTTATGTGGTAGAGTAGTAAACTTCTTACCACATATAGGACATACCGCCTCTACCATTCTGTCTCTACCCTTTGCTAAGTTATTGTACGTAGCAGCACAAGATCCATTACAGAACTGCTTCTGATAGTCTTTAGGTCCCAGCTGCTTTCCACACTGCTTGCAAAACTTTATAGTCTTCTTAGACTCTTTGAGTGCAAGTCTACACGTGTTAGAGCAACAGCTGACTTGATTCCAAGCTAAGCGTCTACCACATATGCTGCAAAATCGATCTTCTTTTTTCTTTTCCATAGTTTAATTATAGGCAGAGTAAGATCTAAACACAACAAGATATAACTTTGGCAGGCCTAACTGGATTCGAACCAATAATACTTCCGTCAAAGGGAAGTGTGATAACCATTTCACTATAAGCCTAGTTTCAAGTACTGAGCAGTTTTACGACCTACTCAGGTCCGCAATTTTTATGGTCTGGAATGTTGGAACCGCCCCAACCCCGCCCGCTTCCAAAGCGGCTATGCCTCTAAAAACACCTATCCCAGATTTTCCGTGTAGAAGGGTTCGAACCTTCGGCATCTGGTTCCCAAAACCAGTACTCTACCAAACTGAGCTACACACGGTCTAACAAACTCCACAGACAATAAAAAAAGGAGGCCGAAGCCTCCTTTTTTGAACTGTCTAAAAATGGAGGCTGTATTTATTTGATGCTATCGTCCCACGCTGCGGGCACTACAATAGCTGGAGCATGGCTAATGCGTTGTTGATGTTGGATCTGGGGGATACGTGCTACAACTGACATTTACTTCAACTCCTTATTTATATTATAGACTATATGGCGTAACTTTTAGTACTTAATTTGGAGCGATCGAGAAGATTCGAACTTCTGGATTAGTGAGGTTGCAGCTCACCGCCTTGGACCACTCGGCCACGATCGCTTGATTGTTGGTAGCGCTGCAGGGAATTGAACCCTGATTCCCTGGTTGAAAACCAGGTGTCCTAACCATTAGACGACAGCGCCAATTGGCAGAAGCGGTTGGAATCGAACCAACGGAGCACTTTCGTGCTCGGCAGTTTAGCAAACTGCTGTCATAAGCCTCTCGACCACGCTTCTATTATTTCTTAAATTGATCTAACTCGTTTCAACATAATTACTTTCCTTTCTAATACTGCCTTGGTGGATCCATAGGGACTTGCACCCTAAACCTTCCGGTTAAAAGCCGGCTGCTCTTCTATTGAGCTATGAATCCTCTTGGGACAGGATGGGTTTGAACCATCGACCTTCCGATTAAGAGTCGGCTGCTCTACCACTGAGCTACAATCCCTAAAATACCTTTATTATGCTCCTGACTGGATTCGAACCAGTACTTGACGCTGTTTAAGAACGGTGCCTCTACCGTTGGGCTACAAGAGCTACTATTTATTTTGGTACCGGGAAGGAGACTTGAACTCCTACGTCCGAAGGACACTAGTTTCTAAAACTAGCAAGGCTACCAATTACATCATCCCGGCACATTTACAATTTACTTGCCCAAGTATTTCCAGGGCTTCTCTGCAAACCACCACGCATGCAGGTCTACTTGAAACCTGTAGTCGTGAATGTTCCAACTCTCATAAAGCTTCTTATATGCTTTACCGTTTGGTACTTCCTCCGCGTTTCGTAACTTTCTGTTGGCTTGGTTTTTCCACCACTTACGCCCATCGCGTCCGTCCGTGCACCAACCACTTTTCTTTACTGATCTCGACATGTTGTTGACCTCCTTAGATCTTTTACAACATATACATCACCAACTTTCTGTTATTATCCACCGCGGAGCAGTTTTACGACCTACTCAGGTCAACGATTTTTATGGTGGGCAGTTATGGATTTGAACCATAAAGGCGTTTCCGCAATTGGTTTACAGCCAACCCTCGCCCCTTACGAGACTACCTGCCCTCTATCAGCATCGGAAGGAATCTCTAAAAGTCCTGCATGATGCTTCTTGTGACAATTGGAGCATATAATAACTCCTTTTGCCATCTCATCTAAAATTCGCTCTTTTCTGTATCTGATCATCTGGGCTAAGTTATTTTCTTTCTGCTTTGGGTCAAGGTGGTGTAAGTCAAGTACTACAGGTTCCAGCTCTCCACAGACGCAGCATCCACCCCTACGAACCTTTTCCTCATTAATAAATGCCTTGCCTTCTGCGTACTGCTTATTATTTCTGTCAATATACGCCTGCTTGTACTTTGCGTAATGGTCTTTACTACGCTGACGGTACTCCCGATCAACCTTCTCAATATCTAGAGCTCTCGACCTGTACAGGCCAGCACACGTAGTAGAGCAGGTTTTCTGACTTAACCTTCCATGTGTTAGAAAACTTTCTCCACATATTACGCAGTATGCAGTACCCCCTAGGCTCTTGTGGCTTAGACGCTTACACCTAGTGGAGCAGTAGTGCCGCTGCTTCCCAACTAAGCCTTTACCACATACATCACAAAATCTTTCTATTTCCATATCTTAATTATGGCATCCTTCCAAGAATTCGAACACTACTCTATTTAATGGCGGAAGGCAGAGGGGACGATCCTCTAAGGCCTTTCGGCTCGGCTGTTTTCAAGACAGCTCCCGTCGCCAACTATCGGGTTGGCCTTCCTTAAAACACATAACAATAAACGAACTCGATACGGGGGTTTTAGATCAACGATGAATGGAGTTTTTCCAGACATGAGGACTCTAGTTTTAAATATCGATAACTGTCTTTCATGTGGTTAACTCCTTCTTGCTTTGTTAGCTACGTGGTAGCTGCTATATTTATTATAGCCTATTTTTATTTGGTGAGCCGTTTAATTACGCCAAACGACTGCTAAAAGCATTTCCTCTTACTATCGAGCACGAGGTAGCAGGAGGCCCTTGCGAGGACTCCTGGACCCAAACTACACTTGGTAGATGGATATATTTTTGCGCCTCCACTGGTAAACCAGTTGCGCAGGAGGCGCTGAGTGTCACTTCAGAGTTGTAACCACTCACAGAATCTTACACTAACACCCAATTCTCACAAGGCCAATCTGCGGGTCTCATGAGCGAGCTGTGCTAGCTATTACTAATTATACTAGAAACTAAGAAAAAAGTTACTTTAGAGTTTTTGCGTAAGTATATGCGATGGCACAGGCGTCACTCTCATCATCACAAGTCAGACATAGACCGAACTGCTTATTAACTATGTCCATAACAAGCTGTTTCTTGATTTTACGCATACCTTCCTTATACTGCGAGGTGGTTAGTGTGGCCTTTAAGTCGGCGATCTTAGCTTTGACCTCTGGATCTTGCATTGCCTTAGTTAAACCTATACCGCTCTTCATAGAATTGGTTGAGATTTTATGAAGGGGCTCTGGCCATACGGCCAATCTAGCAGCACCTCGAACCTCACTAAGAGTTTCGATAGTTTTAACATTCTTTAAATAGATGTCCTCTATAACAATGTCATCTGGATAAAATTCGGAGTAGAGTTTTCTCAACTCATCATAGATAGTGGTAAGCTTTTCCCCTAAGTCATTGCCTCTAAGGGGTATAACACCACTGGCAAATATATGATCCTTTGAAGTGTCGTATAGCGCCCATCCAAAGCTCTTGGACGAGGCGTCCAAACCTAGTATCCTCATGACTCTAGAAAATACGTAGATTCCAATCCATATTCAATCCCATGTACAACGCTCTTAAGGTCTGTGTTGCTATTAGTAGAAACCCAGTGAGCCGTCTTCTGTTGGATCTGTTCATCTTTTAAGAATGATACCTGGAGAAGAAACTTTAGAGGATCTCTAGTAAAATCCTTCACGGGAAGATGCACGCCTTTTCTATAGACCGCATTATCGATCTTTATGTTCTGAACATTTACAGCGAAGGCTATTTTATCTTTTGAAGGAGTGCTTTGAAAGTCATATAAGGATAGATGGAACTTGTCTCCCTCCATGAGGTGGAGCTCTGTGCCCTTCTTCTTGTGCTTCAGTATCTTCCACTTCAATGAGATACCTGATCTTGAGTCCTGCTCATCTACGAGTTCATACTCTTCTGACGAAGGTACAAAGTACTTGTGTCTGCGTCCAGGTCCCTGCTCTTGATACGTTGCGTACTTCTGTTCCTTCTCAGGCTCTGGCTTTCTTTTGCGTCGGGGCTTAGGAGGTTCATCGTCTGCACTCTCACCCTTCATGCCAGGAGCTTGAATAGGAGCTTTAGCAGTGTCTTTACGAGGGTTTAAACTCTTCTTGTGATATACCTCTTTCATAGTGCCATCTGGCTGCCTATAAAGGTACAGAGTTCTATTACCTAAGTCAGTCTTGCTGATTAGAGTTCTTTGTGATGACCTTGCTTTTAACAGGTCAGCGAGTTTGTTTATTCCGAATATATCTAGCATTAGTCTAAGGAAGTCTCAACCATAAAGCTTTTGGCTAGAGGGGCGCCCTCTCCAATAACTTCAGGAGCATCTGCTTCCGCTCCTTCCCCGCCAGTAGTACTGCCTGGCTCCCCTTCGTCCTCCGCAAGTGCCGCCTCACCATCACCTGTGGCCTGCTGCTGAGCTTGCATCTCTTCTTGCTGCTTCTGCATTTGCATAGCCTGCCAAGCCTGCAAAAGGGCGGGATTGTTGGGTAGGTCCATCGGATCTTCGACGTCTTTGAGTTTAATAGGTTTGAGGTCATCTTCTGCTCGCAATTCATTAATCGTCAGATAGAAGCTTCTTTTATTCTTTAAATCGGCCTTAGCTTGTCTATCCTCAGGCTGCGTCCCTGTAAACATAAACTTATATTTAGGATTTAGCCTCTGTACCAAGTGTTTATTGTAGAAGTTCTCTAGGAACCTCAACAGTGGAACTAAGCCCCTATCTTTGGAAGCGAGGATGGCTTGACCACCCTCTTTAGCTACCATAGGAGAGGATTGAACTCCAGACCCCATCGCAAAGTTGATTTCCTCTGGTGACGTCTGATAAACAGCTGCAGTAATCTTAATTAGGAACTCCAAGTAGTTCATGTACTCGGCATCCTTGTGCGATGTCTTAAAAGGAGTGAATGTGGCACCCTTGCCCTCTTCAGCAGTTACGATAGGAACACGCCATGCATTATTTGTGCCTTGCACCTGTGCTACCCATTGGCGTTTAAAGTCTTGTAATTCTTGTTCGCCATACTTACCTACCAGGGTAATGATACCTGCTGGTACACTATTCTTTGAGAAAAAGTACTTATTGTAGTCTCTCGCAAAAAGGTAAGCTGTGACAGTTTCGATTAGGAGTTCCACTTCGCTTTCGCCATATCCCTGATTTTCTAGATCTGTAGTGGGATTAGCAACTCCATAAGCCATCTCAAGTCCCGTGAACTCACCAACAATTTGGCCGTCACGTTCTTGAATGTATCGGATAGGCTGGTAGGTGCCGGTTCTTCTTGCATTGTAGTGTTCTACTGCATAGAAGATTGTACCTGCGTCCATAGCCCAGAATTCAGTTAGTTCACCTTTTTTATTAGCAACTAGCTGCACTGATATAGCATCAAGAGTTAATCTGTCTCTAACAATTTTACGTTGGAATGCTTCGAAGTTATCCTGTCTATTCGGGTTGTGTGAGAAGCCTGTGTTGAGTAAGAACTCCTCAATTGCGTGCATCTCAACTAATTCTTGTGGTGTAGGATGCTTGGTCTGATTCCTTAACATGATCTTAAAGCCTACACCATCTGTGTCATGACTTACGTGGGAGAAGGCTCCAACTTGGTTGCTTCTCAATTTAATAATTGCAGATATGGGCTCTACTTTTTTAGCAATTTTTCTCAGTGTCTTAAAGTCGAGTAGGGATTGCTTCTTTACATACCCACCAGCATCAACTGTAATATAGGGATCAATAAATGCACCAAATGGAAATGTCTTAGTTGTAGGATCAACGTGAACCTGTACTAGTTCCGTTCCTAATTGAGCTTGCTCATCTACCGTCTTTACCTGTTGGTTAATACCAATGGTATTGTTACCGAAATTGTCATTTGAGTCGGAACTCTTTAGTAAATTCATAGCTCTTTTTGAATCCTCCACTGCTTTGTTAGCTTCTCTAAGATTACGGTCAATGAGTTGTTTGGTGTTTTCCATGTCTCTATCCTTAATTATGGCTTAAATCTTGTAGATGTTGTCGTATCTAACAGACTTATCGTGGGACTTAGCGTTGTACATCTCGTGCTCTTTAATTATATCGTAGCCCCTGATCCCAGTTGTGTCTTGTAGGTCTACTCTAATACCATGCACTGCAGATTCATCTACTAAGAAGATATTCTGGCTGGCTCTACTACTTAAGTTCAGAGAATCCTCGCTATAATCATTAGCTCCACATAATGAAGATGATCTAGCATACTGATCCCCGATTCGAGCACTATGCATATGCCCCATTAAGACATAGTCTACGTTAAGGCCTCTGCTTGAATGCCTGCCTCGAATCTGCTGCACATATTTTTCAATGTCCGTACCCTTGAGCACGTGACCATGCATAAGCATTATCGTTTTACCATTTACGTCTACAAAGCCCTCATTATGCCCGCAGAAGAATACATTTACATCTGTGTCTTTGAATAATAGGTGAAGCATTTGTAGAATCATGCTGTCATAGTTATCTGTTGCGATGGCATCACTGAAGCCAATCTCATCTTTGATACGAGATTCATTACCACTTACCCCTGTGACATTCACGTCAAAGTCTTGGTTGAGATCTATAATAAACTGCTGCAATACGTAGGTGGCGAGCACACTCGCTCTAGCTCTGTTTGTAGCAGCATTAAGTAACTTATCAGGAATGTTATCATTGTTAATAAGGTCACCTGTACATGCTACTAAAATCCTTTTGACTCCCCAAGCCTTGAAATGAGTTTTGGCGTGCATTGCTAACTTAGCTAGACGCTTCGCTGCTACATAGAAGTCATACTTGTTGTGTTTGAGATTGATTAGTTCGTTAAAGTGTATGTCAGATAATTGCACGATACCCACAGGAGCGTCTCCGTCAATTGTATTATGCTTTATTGTGAACCTACCTAGGGATGCTCCCTGAAGCGCCACAGAAATAGCCTTGGTATAAGCTTCTAGAGCGTTTTCTTGCCTAGTTGTCCCTCGGTAGTCCTTGTTATTAAGCCTATTCTTATCCATGAGTAGCTGGTTAGACTTCTTTAGCCTCTGATTCTCTTTAAGAAGCTCCTCTTTGGTTAGCTCGCCTATTTCAGGCTCGGGTTCAGGTTCTACGGGAATATATTCCTCTTCCGCGTAGCTCTCCGATACGGGCTGCTCGTAGTCGGACTCTAGTCGAAAACCTTTAACATACTTGCAGTATTGCTTCTCTATATTAACACCTCTGGAGGGCCTGAGTCTTCTATTCTCTACGGGGATGGTAAATCTTAGGCTACGTAACACAGGGACATCCTCTGGTTCGAAGTTATCCGCGATCCATTCTACTGCCTCTGCTGCTGTCTCGAACTCCTCATTAACGCCAACCTCTCCCTCAGAATCATCATAATCCATGTCTCTCAGTGTGTACATATCTACTCCTTATTGTGTCTGGGGCCGCCGTACGGCGGCCCCTTTACCTTTTGTACCGTGGGTACATAGGATCTGTTTTAGGCCGCTTCGGGCTTCTCTGCGAATTCTACTCTGTCAGCATACTCTGACTTTTTACCAAGATTCCAGTTCTGAACTGCTCTGTAGTATCCTACAATCCGTGTGTAAACTTCTGCCGGCTTACCTTTTACACTAGCTAGCTTATCTTTCATTACTTTAATCTCTTCTAATAACTGTTCTTTTGTCTTTCCCATTTTTTTCCTCCTACATTTTTTCCAGTTCTGTTTCTAGGTTGCTAATCTGGCCTTGCAACAATACTCGTTCTTCTTGCTCACACTTCGGGCAAAAGAAGTGCTCACCTGCTAAGTATCCGTGAGTAGGACAGATAGAGAAGGTTGGAGATATAGTAAGATACGGAATGTGATAGTTGTAAAGAATTTTCTTCACTAACTTCTTACACGCTTCCGAGCCCTGCAGTCTCTCTCCTAAAAAGCCATGCAGAACCGTACCACCAGTATAAAGAGTCTGTAGGTCATCTTGATGATCTAACGCCTCAAATATATCTGGGGTGTGCCCAACTGGTAGCTGCGTACTATTTGTATAGTATGGGTCGCATGTACCAGAACATATGATATTTGGATATTTGTCTTTGTCGATCTTTGCTAGCCTGTAAGAAGTAGACTCGGCTGGAGTAGCTTCTAAGTTATAGAGGTCTCCTGTCTCTTCTTGGAGATCTTGCATACGAGTTCTCATATGATTAAGAATATCCTTAGCAAACTGTTTGGCCTTGGGATCAGAGATGTCCTTCTCCATAAAATTGAGAAGGGCTTCGTTCATACCGTTGATTCCAATTGTGTTAAAGTGGTTCTTAAAGCTACCCAAGTAACGCTTTGTATAGGGGTATAAACCGCCCTCCATAAGCTGGTTACAGACTTTACGCTTAATTGTTAGAGACTCACTAGCCAAGTCGATTAGGTGATCTAACCTAGAAAGGAACTCTTTTCTGGTCTTAGCCAGGTACCCAATACGAGCCAAGTTAATAGTGACTACACCAATACTGCCTGTCATCTCATCAGCACCAAACAGACCACCACCACGATTACGTAGTTCACGTTTGTCCAGCTGAAGGCGACAATTATGCGTGAGTATGCCTGTAGTGCCTACTGTAAACATAGGTTCGTCATCAAGTACCTCGAGACAGTACCCTACATTTCCTTGAACTTCCTCCACATACTTAATCTTCATCCACAGCTTGTTATCAGCCTTAAACCAACGATTCCCATAGCTATCCCTCTTGTACTCCGGGAAGGTTACACAATAGTTTGAATTATTACTCAGAGCTCCCGACTCCCTATTTAACTCGTGCTCGTACACGGAGGTCACTGTGCCCAAAGAGGATGCTAACATATTTAGGCACTCTACCATTTTTGGGGACGATGAGTAAATGCGTCGGGTCTCCCTGTCGAAGTTACCATCAGTTCTAGTGTGCCCATCTAGCACTCCCCTACGGAACCCCTCACTCATTCCAAAGACGCGAGCCTTGTAGGACTTATCTAAGCCCTTGCTGTCCACAAAGTCACTTACTAATCCTACTACTGCTTGGGAATTAACTCTCATGGATAGTAGCTCCGAGGTCTCGGACTCTGTGTAACTGACTAAGGCGCCGAAGACGTTCTTGCAGATATTCTCTAACTCTAGTGCTAAAGTAGTTTTCTGATTTTTGTTAAGGGATAGATTTATACTCCATCCACCCTCTCTTTCACAGAGAGACCCATCTCCGGCGAAAGCTCCTACGAGAAGTCCTAGAGCAAAGTCTCCACCCTCTCCCTTAAGGGAGTTCAAACTATAGGGAAGATACATGGAGTCCTTCAGATGCGCCCCCTCAAGTACTATTTCCTCCCCCTTAAACAGCCTAACAAAGTTTAAGTGACTCTTACTCATGGTGATTTGGTGGTTGTTTTCTAAAGTAACCCTCAGCATTTGCTGGTCGTCATACCTCTGGAATCTACCCTCCACAAACTTACCATCGGAGTAGACTTCATAAACTCTATTAGGGTCAAAAACTTGGGCGTTCACAATGTTGCCTATGGACACATACTCCAAGCCTCTACCCCGGGAAGACTTAATAAGTACCTTTTCCGTAGCCGCTAGAGGGCACATTGAACGCACATCTACTGGGTTCAGTGTGCTATTGATAAAGTTCTGGAAATAGGGAGTACCATACTTAGCTGCCATACCAAATAGCAGGTCAGAGTTAGGATGATCCCAATTAAAGTCCTTCGTAATGTTATACGTTGGAATTGGGTACGCAAAACCTCTGCCTTCAGCATCACCCTCAAGCATGACCTCTAGGAAAGCCTTGTTAACAATATCCATCTCTACCTGATAATCACCGTACGTAGTGTCTTGCGACTTACCACCAATGATTACTGGGTAGTCTTTTAAGTCCGTAGGTACCACCCAATCCAACGTGATGTTGGTAAAGGGGGCTTGGCTGCCCCAGCGTGACGGAGTATTGATTCCAAAAATAAAGCTCTGAATTTGTTGCTTAACGTCTTTGTATGTGAGATTATCTACTCTGACAAAAGGAGCCAAGTAGGTGTCGAAGCTTGAGAACGCCTGAGCACCAGCCCATTCATTCTGAAGTGTACCCAAGAAGTTAACCATTTGTGAAACAAGCGTAGAAAGGTGTTTTGCTGGTTTAGATGTGATCTTGTTCAATACACCACCGAAACCCTCTTCTAGGAGTTGTCTGAGCGACCAGCCGGCACAATAAGGACCGAACACGGACATGTCATGGATGTGATAGTCACCATTACGATGGGCATCTGCTACATCTTTGGGATAAACATTATTGAGCCAATAATTGGCTGTGATTGTACCTGCATTGTGTAGGATCAACCCACCCAGAGAATAATTGATGTTGCTGTTCTCGTTAACACGCCAATCGCTCTGGTCCAGGTATCCATCCATAGTCTTGCTGATGTCTAGCAACAGCTTTTCCTTGTCTCGGATATTGCTACGTTGCTCCCTGTAAAGGATATATGCTTTAGCTATCTCCGCATGATTATTTTTAATTAAAGTGTTTTCTATTAAGTCTTGAATCTCTTCTACTGCTGGGATGGTTTTACTATTCCATTTATTTATCTCTGCAAGGATCTCTTCAGTGACTAGCTTAAGTGCTGCTACATCATCAATACTGACAGATGCTGCTGCCTTCTTTATGGCTTCTGCTACTTTATCCTTCTTAAATGGAACAGTTTCACCATTACGCTTTACTACCTTCTTAATACCTTTTGTACTTACCAAAGACTTGATTCTCTCTGTTATCATGTTATGCTACTGCCTCCGCTTTCTCTTTTTCATGTTCTGCACGAAGAGCGATGAGCTTAGAGGCATTGAGGCCGGCTTTGATGGCTAGACTGGCAGTGCCTGGGTGTGTAAAAATGCCCAGCTTCATAATGCTTGTGATATCAAACATGCCATACAGCATCTTGCCTCTTACGTGACGAACTTTCTTTGTTAGGCGATGTCGCTCTCCCCTGGTGTTAAGCCTGCGTTGAGCCCTATTTGGCTGCTGTGGTGGTGGCGTGTACTTTGGTTGTTTTGTTGCTGTTGAACCTGGTAGATCCGCTATATCCACTGCTGTGGATGTCTCATTATCATTAGCTTGTACTTGCATCTTTTTTCGCTCCTTCTATTTGTTTTACATATTTCTTGGTTGTCTGATCTTCAATATGCTTCTTCTCTTCTTTACCCATTCTATGGCCATCAAGAGGATTTGCTTTCGGTTTACCCCAGTCCCAGCCACCATTTAACCCACCACTGGTACGAAATCCTGTACTACCCTTGTAGTGCACCGCAGGTGCTCCCTCTATATGCCCCGTGGTCATTAGCCCACCACACTCACACATTATCTCGGGGATCTCCCCATTTATATCAACCCTAATCATATCCTCACTATCACAGACTGAGCACTTGAACCTCTTCTTCTCTTTTTGGGTTTCCTTGCATTTAGGGCACTTAATAAGCTCTTTAGACCCCATATCATATATGATCTTTTCAAAGCAATTTTGACAGGTTATGCCACACTTAATACCCAAAACTATACCTCGCTAATTATTATTTTTTTGTCATTCTTAACATGGGCAATCTTCAGCTTCGTATCGTCATACGCAGCAATGAAAAATACACTAGGAAATTCTTTCTTTAGATCCTGTAGTAACCTCACGGCTACATGCTTTTCTACCAATTTATCAAACCTAGCAATATATAAGTTTTCTAGGTCAGTATCTTCGAGTTCGATGTCTTTCATTTAAGAGGACGTAGCTTAATTATGCTTCGTAACTTGCCAGAAGTAGTCAACCAAAAAACCCACCTTTTTCGCGCTATCTAGCCCTTTTTCCTTTAATAGAATCTTAGCCGCTTGATAGCTGGATTCTCTGGGATAAGCCTTAGCTGACTTCTGTAGAGCAACATCCCAAATTACCCCTGTAACTCGGTCCTTGTGCTGGGCTTGCTGACAGCAGGCATACACTATCTGATTAGTAGAAAAATCCTTGATGGTCTCATAAGTTGCTGGTTTTGGTTTATACATGCCTACCTCCGTAATGTAATGCGTACTCCGTCTCTTTAAAATATGCTCTAAGCTTCTTAGCTGCTGTGCTCTCTATTTGACGAATACGCTCTTTTGTGATTCCCAATACTTCTGATATCTTTTCGAGCTCAAGAATGTCACTATCAAATAGTCCATATCTAGCTTTCAGAACAAAGAACTCTTTGTCATTAAGAGCTTCTTTCATTCCGATCTCTACATCCTCTCGAAGCTGAGTCTTTTCTTCCATTCCAGCGGATTCTTCTTCAACGATAATATCGCCAAATGTAAAGTTGCTTTCACCCACACTATCCTCTAAGCTAAAGAATGTCTGTGTTATTCTGTAGAGTTCCTCACTCTGCTCAAAGTCTCTGTCTCCACCCTGAGATCTCTGCACTGCTTTTGCAATTAAAACTCTTGTAGGATTTTCTAGTAGCTGGTCGGGATTTGCCTCGTCGTACCGATCAGGAAACATGTCTAGGAGATCAGTAATATCTGCTGATTCCATTGCATCTTTTATCGTTAAGATACAGGAGGTCTTGTTGTACTGGTAACGATTAGGATATTTATTTAAGAAGGACTTCAGAGTAGTTCCTATAGGTAGTTGTAGGGTAGTCTCTGCCATACGCTCTTTAATCATTGTATATCTATCTAGGTCAGTGTCTATGGCTGCCTCCATAAGCTCATTTGATATTTTGCAGTACCTGTTAAGCTTTTGATTGGCGTGATTAGGAATGTATAGTGCTGTAGACTTCTGTGCAGCCTTCGAGATAAACGTAGCTATCCAGTATGTTGCGTACGTACTAAACCTAAAGCCTCTATCGGGATCAAACTTCTCTATAGCTCTTATTAAGCCAAATGTTCCTTCTTGTACTAGATCCGTTAACTCTATGCCCTTACGGTAGTAGTGCCTGGCAATGTTAATTACTAGACGCATGTTACTGACAACGAATAAATCCTTGGCCTCTTTGGCCTTCTTTGCAATTTCTTTATCCGGGTTGTTCACTTCTTTTGCAAGAGCTGTTAGCTCTCTTTCCTGTGCCTTTGTAAGCAGAGGGATCTTCCATATGAGATCTAGAAGATATCCTAGATCATTTGCTATTAAATACTCTTTCGACATAAATGCTCCTATCGCTGTTAATTTACTTACTTTCCTCCGAGGAGGGCTCTTTCGTTTTCTTTGACCTCTTGCATGAACCCGACATAGGATCTACCCATGACTTTGAAGGCTCCAATGTAGAGGTAATTGCACGCGTGAGAAAAGTGGTCGGCGCCTATGTGCCCCACACGTTCAAAAACAACACCCTCTTCAACTTCCTCTAGCTTGATGGCTAAGGCCTTTAAATGATTAAAGAAGTCAAGAGCGTTGGGATTATTGAGAAGGTTTTGGGGGAATATGAAGTCTTGTCTCTGCCAAGCTCTTGCCATGACTCTCAAACTAACGGTTCTATTTGAAGTAACCGCCGGCTTAGATGTGCCCCAAACGTTGTCTATGATTCTTGAATTTCTTGTGTCTACATAGTTACATGCAACAACTCTACCTGCTGGGAGCTCTTTAAACAGCACGGCATTACGATCCTTACCATAGCCACTATCGCATACCATAAGATCCACTTTAAACTGCTCGAAAAGCTCCTTTACTCGTCGAATGTGCATCTCTGGATCAGCGAAAGCTATTTTCTCAAAGTATAATATAACTACCTTTTGCTCCACAAGCATTCCTATAACCATCCAACTGGTATCTCCCCAGTCAACACCTGCTACGATCTTTCCAGTCTTAGTGACGATATTAAACTTATCACTGATACAATTATTAATGTGTTGTTGCAGCACTAATAGATTGCTACCTACGTAGGGTCTGCCCAAAACGTAGTTGTAGAAGAACTGAGGAAACATTTTATCTTTTTTAGCTACGATCTCACTTGCACTGATCCAAGGACAGTCTAACTGGGACAGTTGATACCCACTGACCTCTGTCTGTATTCCTACAATTTCGGGGACCCACTCACCCTCTGACCTATCAATACAATCAACACATCCACACTTGGTGCATTTGTAAGTGTATCTATTTTCTGACTTAATCTTTACTAGGTTATCGGGGTACGTTAGATTTTGTTTATGCCCACACTTGGTGCACTTAACGAACCAATATTTCTTATCGGACTTTTCAAAGCTGATGTTAACACCAGATCCTGGAAGGCTGGGTGTGCTAATGTCTCTGATTAGAGCTAGGTCTGAGCTTGATAGACCTTCCTTAAACGCATCTAGGATGTTTGTATTCATACGATCTCGTTCATCAAAGAATACTCCATCTGCGTCGACACCTTCACCAGCGCTTGCTTTACTACCAGATCTGAAGAGAATATCGCAGTTCTTAATGTGCTTTAAGTGTACGTTGTTCTTCTTTTTATCAAGTAGACTAGTGATATAGGGTGAGGACTGAATAGCAGGCTCAACTCGAGTCTGCACAAAGTCCTTCATCTGTCCGAAAGTTGGGAATACATACACCCATTTTCTATAGGCGTGAATATCACAAAGGTATAATACTTCTGATACTGAATTTTCAGATACACCCGCTTGTCGTGACTTCTGGTAACACTTGTATCTAGCGGGATCCCTGAGCATCTGTTGTAAAAAGGGTCTCTGTTGATTAGGTGCTTTGCCCTTAAACCTGTAGGGCTTGTTTTTGAGAGCCCTGTGCTTCATTGTCCATAGGTCGGCGTTTTTATTGATTCGCTTGTCGAAGAAGCTCGCGCTTATAGGCTTACTGCTCATAATCAGGCTCAGAGACTTCTGCGTCTATGACCTTATCCAGAAAGGAGAAGTCTCCTCTTTTCTGGCTAATCATATTCCTTGTATGCTCGATAGCATCCATCTGTTTAACTTCCATATCTTCAAAGTAGAAATCGGTCATCTTGTCTAATAGCTTTTCGAAAGCATCTTGGTCTTCCTGACTGAGCCTGGTGATATACTTCTCGTAATCAAAGTCATCTGTGGCCTTCTCTGAAATCTCCGTACCATCAAAGCCACTAAGAATGGCGTCATTAATATCCGCGTTAAGTATGTTTGAAATACCCTTTGCAGTAGGATTGCTCTGATTATTTACTACATTGAGTTGCAGTAGATTTACGGGGCCACCTAAGAGTCCTTGTAGCTCTAGTAGAGCTTTGCGCTCGTCAGAGATGGCTCTTCTAACTTTTAGTGTGGAATCAAGAAGCAGGGCTCTCTCTCGGGCAATACCTTTGATAATTACCTGCTCTTGCTGGCTATTCTTAGGAAAGTATGTCTCGATAAAGGTGTAGTAAGACGTCTCTGTTTTATGATCAAATTCTGCAAGTCGTGTATTCGCCTTAGCTAGTGTGTCATACAATTGATTTAAGGATCTCTTACCCTCTTCAAGCGCGTCCGCCAATTGATCTTGTGGAACAAAGCGCTCAGATAAAAAGCCTCTAATCTTCTTTACTGCCTCACCAATCTCATCATAGTCTACGCCGAAACGCTTCTTAATGTCTTCCCTAGGAGTTCGCTTAACTACAAACTCACGGTAGATGGCGCTATACCTAGCAAACATATCCTCGTCTACAAAACCATTCTTCTCGAACAGGGCTACGTCTCGGTCAGATAAAATTGCTATCTTGTCTGATTTCTTTCTAAAGACGTCAGGACGACATCTGTTATTCTCAGGTACCTCTCTGCCGTTCTTCAAGCACTCATAGGCATCATTAATCTCAGTATCTGTGATAGTCCTATTAGTCATGTACCCCCGTTGCTTGAGGTAGTGTATTTTTTCCAGTGTGTTATATCTGGCAACAGTAAGAGTTCTCATATGCGGTGGAAGATTGTCCATCGTAGTAGTTCCATCTTCTACACCCTCCAAGAAACCTATCAGCTTTTCCTTCGCTATGTAGTTGTTAAGTGTTCGGTAACCCTTTAGATTGAGAGTCTCTATGAGCTCCTCAAAAGACATAGTCTCTAGAGGTTTATCACAAACCCTGATCTTGGGGTCTATTACTAAATGCTTTACTGCTGGGGATTGTGTTATTGACGAATAGTTAGCCATTACTCAAACTTCCATCTGCCTACTTGACCACCCCTGGTGCCTGCTTCTGCTTCAATCACATCAAACTTTTTTAACACTCCATTTGTGTGTCGGAGAGAATAGGCTCCTTGTGCGATTGACCCCTTTAGGGAGTCATTGATTTGGTCTAAAGTGTACTTACCCAGCCACTCCCCTATCCACTCTCTATCCTTATCACTTAGATTAGGTCCTGCTAGTTTGTGTACAGCTTCCATGACATCATCTTGCGTCGCTTTACCTTTTTTTGCAATTGGTGGAGGCAGTTTAGAGATGTCTGGCTTGGCTGCAACTGGCTTAGCTTCTCCTAGACCCTTTGCTATCGCTCGAAGGTCATTTAGAGATATTTCGTGGTCTATGTTCTTGAGTCCTTTTGTTTCCAAAAAGGATGTGAGAACTTTTCTCTCTATCTGGGCCTCTTTAGACTCTTCCGGCTCCTCTTTAACAAGCCTGCCAATAATGTTCAGCGGGTGGTCCCCTGCGTTTACCTCTTCTTCAACCTTTTTAATCACATCGTCAATGAGATAGGTCTCTGGACCTGGCTCTATGGAACTAGTGATACTTGCAACGCTTGCAACACTTAATGATGTTACTGCAGTATCAATCATAGATCGTAGCTGTGTATCAGTTAATTGATCAATGATGTCTGCTAATAACCGCTTTACTATCTTTCTCATTATCTCTCCTCTATTCCGTCACTATAGGCATTCTTGGTCTCCGCGAAGGTGGCCGTAAGCAACTCTTTTATGTTATCTGGTAATTCCTGAGTGGGTAGGCTACTGTCTCCGCCTATTCTTATTACTTTGGATGGATCCAAGTCCTCAGGACGGGGTAATTCATGATCTTCAACAATCCCTAACTCTCTCTTCATTCGACGATACTCTTGCATGTTGTAGATGTACTTGCATGACCTGCAGAAATATCCAACACCCCCTGGAAGACATGAAACTCGCATTGGTTCGAGAACTACATCAGGGCATTCCAGGCACTTCATAACCTCTTCCATTACACACGGCCTATCATATAGTTTCTTGTGTACTTCTCAATTCCACTAGCCTTTTTTCTGCAGCTAGTCTTGCAAAATACTTCTCCCACTCCAGCCTCAAAGGGCTTCTTACAGATTGGGCATACCTTTTCTTTCAGTGCGATAATCTTAGTCATAGAGTTTAGAATATCCTTTCTCTTTTTTAATCGTCCATACATTTTCACCTGAGGCCAGGAGTTCTGTTTGGTGCGTTATTACAAATACTGAAGGAGTCTTCTCTGCTAGAACTTTTAGTAGTGTATATACTTTTTCTTGGCCTTCAGCGTCCAAATTCTCGAAAGGTTCATCAAAAAATAATACGTTAAATGAGTACTTGGCTTTGGTTTGTGCTAAATGCTGAAGTGCTAAGAGTATGCATAAATCGATTCGCCGTCTTTCTCCGCCGCTATTTCCTTTGTATACCTCGGCACCGGTTGAATTAAATACCTGTACCTGGAACTTATCTCGCAATTCTCCACTCTTCAGTCTTTGTTGAGTGTTGAATTGAATTCTTATAGATCCGTCTGTCAGGATCTTAGAGTACTCATTTGCTTTTTCATCTAATATTGGTACTACACTATCAAGTATTAGAGATCGTATCCCAGAAGTGCTAAAGGCATCTTCCCAGAACGCAAGCATGGCTGCTCTATCTCGAAGCTTTACTAGCTCCTTCTCTAGGTCTATGTTTTTTCTTTTCTGTACTTTGATACTTTCATTTGCCTCTTCAATGCTCTTCTGATATGGAGACTTGCTGTCCTCAAGCTCTTTGAGTCTAGCCTTTAGTGCTTTAATTTCTGATGCAGCTTTGTGTAGTGACATCGAGGAATTGCTCTTTCTGTCCTCAAGCAACCTCAAGCTTCTATCTATTTGGCTGTTTTTTTGTAGTATTAAGAGGTTTTTACTTATGCTCACGTCTAATTCATCAAACTGCCTTTTAAAATCCTCTTCTTGTGTAATTACGCTAGTGAGGGTCTCTTTCAGATTCTTTAATTGTAGCTCATAAGCAGCAGCGGTCTCAACATCTTCTATCTGCTTGGTCACTATTGCTAGGTTATTATTTATATCAGTGATCTCCACTTGAGCCGTCTTTCTCGCACTAACACAGCCATCGGCTATCGTCTCGTGTGTTATTTGTACTTCGGATACCTCTAAAGCCTCCGCCTCTATCTCAAGGTACTGCTTCTCAAGATTCTTTAGCTCTTTCTTCAAGTGCTCCCCAGTAAGCTCATGACTGCATGTTGGGCAGGTCTTGACTCCGTCCAACTTACTAAACTCATTCTCCCTAGTCTCTATTGCCTTGAGGTTGCTTAAGTGTATGGCATAGGCTGTTCCAGCCTTTTGAGCCTCTTCTCGAGCTGTCTGCTCCTTCTGATCATAGACTACCAGATGACTCTCAAGTTCGTCTTTTCGCTCTAAAAGTAACTCAGCAACAGGAAGTAAGTCTTCTACAGTAAACTCTGTGTTAAGCTTAGACAGAGCTGCTATGTATTGCTGTATAGACCCCTCCGCTTCTATGCGCTTTCTTGTAGCTGCTTTAAGGCTTGTCTCAAGCTCCATCTTCTTTCTCTGATCCACTGGAACTTCCAGCTGCTTCAGAGCCTCCGTCTCTAATATCTCTTTTTCGATTGACGCCACTTCCGCTTCTAACTCTTCTGTGTCTATGCGCTTGATAGATAACTCGGTGGATTCGATGCTGAATTTTCTCTGGAGTTCAAAAGCATTTTGCTGCGCCTCTAGAGACTTAATCTGACTCTCATGCGTCTCTGCCTTTGAGTTTACCATGGTAAGCTCATTCTGCGTGCCCACCACATCTTCATTTACTTCCTTTTGCTTCTTTCTGGTAGTCTTGAGATGGTCTTCAAGTTCACCCACGTTCATAACGGTCTCGAGTACGCGCTTTTGATCAGTGTCGGTGAGTTCTGCAAAGTACTTTAGAATACCCTGCCCAAATAAAAAGCTATTTATGAATAACTCGAAATTCGTATTGAGTAGTGACTCAATCTTTATTTGGGTCTCCTTCTTATCGGTGCCAGTTATGTCAGACCCGTTAACTTTTAGATATAGGGCATTGCCATGCTTAGAGTCAGCTTGGTATCTCTTAATTTCGATGTTGTCACCAGTTATGTCATCCTCTAAGAAAAGAGCTCCCATGCAGTCTTTTCTGATCTTGTTATTTACGACTTCACTGTCACTGACACCTCTTATAGTCTTACCAAATTGAACCCAACTCAAGCCGTCAGGTAATGCTGATTTGCCCGCACCATTGGAATTAGCGGAAGCGCCTTCCTTATTCTCTCCTCTTATAAAGATCAAGCCCTTATTGTCGAGCTCTACTTCTAGCTCCTTGTAACTCATGAAATTGTGTAAATACATCTTTTTTAAGCGGATCATTTGGACTCCTCGATTATCTCACTACCTATAGTTAGTAGCTTGTCTACATCAAAATTTGTATTGAACTTGGCTATGTACTTTGCCATAATATCTGATAGGTCGTCTGAGACCCCGATGTCTAATCGCTGCTCGTAGTCGCGCTTCTCTGCTTGCAAATTAATCACTACTGGAGTAACCTCTTTGATGCGCTCCACTAAGGCAGTCTCTTTTGTTATTTGGAATCTTACGTAGTTGCTTGTACAAAGCTCCTTGAGGTCCTCCTCAGAGTACTTCTTAATAGCTGCGTCGTCCAATGTAATAAACTTGGGGAATACTGTCTCAACCATCTCGTGTGTATGTGCGTCTGTATCGTATACTTGGAAGCCTCTAGGTCCTATATCTCCAAAAGTGATGTGTATAGGCGCACCAATAAAGCTAACCATAGAGTCATCCAAGCACTTTGGATCGTGAAAATGTCCCATAAACACGTGTTTAACTCTAGATGATAGTGTCTTCTTTAGCTCTTTGAGGTTTAGTCCCTCCTCAATCTCTCTGCCCTCAACCTTAGCTCCTGAGATGCCTTCGTGAAGGATAAGCACATCTACATTCATCTCTGAGACCTCTTGGAGTAGTGATAGCTTGTTAAACCTATAGGGGATCATGCCTACTCTTGTAGTTCCTAGGGTGTATACCTCCGGGCCCTCAGCGAGTTTTCCTAGAGCCTTGAATGGGGTTAGTAGACTATGCTTACCCTTGTCTGCAAAGTCATGATTCCCACTTATAAAGTAAAAGTTGAACTCATCCCTGTACTTGAGGAAGAACGCATATACCGGGTCAATTACAGAGGTATCTATGTAGCTCTTTGTGTGATACATGTCACCGGCAAAGAATATATCCTTGATCTGGTTGTCCCTGGCGTAGTCTAGAATTTGTTCTAGGACTAGGAATGTGTAGAATACCCTACTGTGCACACCATCTATATATGTGGCGAATGCATTATGCTTGTGAAAGTGTATGTCTGAAAAGAGTATAAATTTCAATAGTAGCTCCTAGATTAAATAAGATAAAAGGTCATTAAGTGACAGCATCAGAGAGGAAAATTCCTTCTCTTTATAAAAGGCCCTAATACCTTCAACATTTACTACTTTGTCTTTTAACAATTCCTCGCCCACATAAGTAAGAATTTCAGCGTCTAGGAACTTTTTAAGATCAATGAGCTCATAATTACGTTTAATGATATCCTCACTGGCACGAATTTTTTCAAGCGTCTTCATGAGCTTGGTGTCACCTACGTAATCCTCTACTGCAAGAGCTTCCTGTAAACCGCCAAAGGTTTCAAATAGCTGCGCTATACTAACCTTTCCCACACCTGCAACTCCGTTAATATTGTCAGAGGTGTCTCCTTCGAGAACCTTGAGATCCATCATCTTGTTGAAGGGGATAGGTGTCTCCGCTGGCTCTCCCTTTTTCTTGTACTTGATCTTCAGCTTCTCGCTAAAGTTAGCCTTTGTGATTAGGGTATGTCCCGCAGTAAACATGTCCAACTTAAACATACTGACATTGTCGTCAATAAGTGTAGTAAGATCTTTATCTGCTGTAACTATAACATTTTGCTCTTCTTGAAGGTAATAACATATAGCCGCAATGAGATCGTCTCCCTCATAGCCTTTCAGCTGTAAGGATATAATAGGAAAGTGTGGAATAACCTCTTTGATGAGATTTACCTGCTCAATGAAGTCATTGAAGCTGTCATCCTTTTCCCTATTACCTTTATACTCGGGGTATAATTCTCTCCGCCTCTTTGACTTCCCAATGTCCCACACTACAATAACAGGCCTCTTGTAAGAGGGGTACCTGTCAAACTCTTCAGAGTTTAGAAAGCTATGTAGCATCTTAATGAAGCCATAACACACACCAACCCTCTCACCCTTACGGGTGCTGAGGTTGCCTGCTTCTGTGGACCAGATTCGATACGCTATGTTATTACCATCAAGAATTAAAGCCATTTTACAGCTCGTTCTTTCTGAGCTTCTCAATCACATCTGGATGCTCTTCTAAGAAGGCGTTAAAAGTGTTCTCTGTGAAAGTGTCAGTGTAGCCGTCGAGGATATAATAACCTTTGCGGTCTTTACCTTCGGCTGTCTTAGCTAGATTCAGCTTCTTATGACGAAGCAGATAGTCAAATACTCCTGCGAGCTTATCAATGCCTCTTGCATCAAAGTACATGACGAATGGACACTTGACGAATGGTTGACTGAAGCGGTTCTTGATGATTTCAAAGTAACCCGACATACCAATGATGTCGTCTTTGTTATCCTCAGACTTAATCTTCTTATCAATCTTAGCGTGCATACGCAGACTGCTGTAGAAGCGAACGGCTTTACCACCAGCGGTAACTGCATCAGGACCAAACATAACACCTACATTTGTTCTGATTTGGTTGATAATGATGAGAATCGCCTTACCCTTGTGAACTGCATTAGCTACCTTCTTCATTGCTGAGGAATTAACGCGTGCATTAGCCGCTACGGTGTTCTCACCTATCTCTTTGTCAAGCTCCTGGTTAGAGGCGCTAGCCGCAAGGCTGTCCCACACCATAACAATCTCTTTATCAAAACCACTGCCACGGATCTCCTCCATAATTGCAATGATTTGTTGATAAGCCATTTCTTGAGATTCTGGGTAGAGTACTACCAAGCTCTCATTATCCACTCCGAGCTCAGCGCAGCGAATTGGGTTGTAAGCTCTCTCAACATCGAGCAGGATACCAATACCACCACGACGCTGTGCCTCAGCAATAGCCATCATACCTAGCAGTGTTTTACCAGTTGCGTAGTCTCCGAAGATCTCTACAACCTTACCAATTGGTAATCCACCTTCGCCCTCTGTACCAATCTCTTTGTCAAGGATAAGCATCCCTGTGGGAAGTCCTTGAATACTCTTGTCTTCGTCAGGGTCTGCTACAAACTCATCTCCAAACTCACTAGCCATTTTACTGATAAGATTCTTAACATTAAATGGAGCGGATGGGTCTAATTCTTTTTTCTTAGCCATAATATCCTCCTATGAAAATAAGACGCCCCCAGGAAGGGGGCGTCTTTAATACTATCCTACAATCTTAGGCTTGTGACTTCTTTAGACGAGCTAAAATGTCTGCCTTACTTGTTGAACCAGTAGCCTTTGGAGCTTCATCAGCATCAAAAGGAGGTTCACTATCGTCAGCCTCTTCCTTAGCTGCTGCTTTAGGAGCTGCCTTTGGAGCTGCTGCTTTGGTAGCACGCTCTTCTTTATCCTCGCCGTCAAGGATCGCTTCAATTTCATCAAGCGAATGCTCGGTAAAGGTTGCACGAAGGTCGTGAGCGAGTTCCATGACTTCTGTATCAAGAGATGATGCAACTGGGCGTGGCATAATCGTGTACTTTGTATCACGTTTAGTACCTGTACGCTTAGTTGTAATATCACGGCCTGTTCCGAGATCGGTGATATCACCGTAGTCGTCATCAACGATGAAACTTAGAAGATCTTGAGCAATGAGTTTACCGAACTCATAAATCTGTACACCATCTTCAGGCTTATCTAAGTTGATCATGTTTACGCGGTAGCGAGACTTGGCTCGAAGTGCTGTTGCATTCTTCTTGTCTTCTTCGTCACCTTTGTAAAGCTCCGATACGATATCACAAATTGGGCATTTAGCCTTCTTTACGAATGAGCGAGGGCATTCTACAGTTTCGTTGTTTGGACCTACACCAAAGTGTGTGAGGAACTCAAAATAAAATGTGTCTTCTCCATCCATTGGAGGAAGAATACGAATGTGGTTGTCGCCTTCTTGTGGGGTAAAATACTTGCGGTCTGAACTACTGCCTGCTTTTCTTTCGCCAGATAGTTCTGCCTGCTTTGCCTTAATCTTATCCATGTTCAATGCCATAATAAACTCCTTTTTCTTGCTTTAATTTTTTTGTGCGATATTGCGCTACTCGTTACATGCTTTTTAAGTCTATTGGTCACCTCGGCTTTCCTTGGATGCTTTGAGAACCTTTTTGGCTACTTCTTTCTTAACGTCGAAGTCGCTTTCCAGTTCTTTCCTCACATTAGAACTAAACGTCCGAAGCATGTCCGACTTTTGTACAAGACTCTGTACAATCCGCTTCATAGTGTTAGCTTGATGTTTTGCTTGAAGGTATTTACCGTACTCTTCTTTTAGGTTCTCATCTGACTTAATTATCGCTTCTATTACGCCTTCAGTCAACTTTGAAATCCCCTCAGGAAGCGGGATTGCCCCGGATCTAATGCCTAGATCGGTAAGGCTTTCCATACTCTCGTATTCACGCTTTGCTCTGGCCTCAGCAACCTCAGCCTCTTCAGCTAAAACAGCCACCCAAGCAAACCGACTTGGGTTCTTAATAATTTCTTCATCCAGGTCGTTCTTATCAATACTGACTAGAGCCTCTAAGTTTTGAATCAGAGGATCTCTTGTCTTGTAAGTCTCAAGAAAGACTTTCGTACCGTTCATTATATTTTCTAAATTACCCATGTTTTGCTCCTTATATTTGTTGTTATGTTACTATAACAATTTATTTCGTTACTTTTCCTCATTGAAGAACTTCCTTAACAAAAACATACCCTCTGTGGATACACCATGCTTTTCAGCTAGGCCACACTGGTTACACACATAGCGTCCCTTATGGTTTTCGACGTTCTTCTTGTAGCGTCTATATGCAATCAGAGACCTCTTCTTACAGTAGGGCGACTGCCTTGAATCACAGTCAACTGCGACCTTCTGATAGCCCTTATAATTTTGACCCGGAAATACTATCATGCTGCAAAAAGGTCTTCTTCCATAAGCTGCCCATTGTTAAAGTGTAAGAACTGAGAGCTTGCTAGGTCGTAGTAGGAGCTAAAGGAATCCTTGATCTTCTTACCTTCATCTGCTCGCTTACCATCAAGAGCCCTTTTCTGCTGCTCCTCGTTCGCCATCATCTCTTCGCGGTCCTTCTCAGTAAACACGGCGTGAGCCAGTTTACCCCATCTAGGTCCTACTTCGCAGTCTGCTACAATCGGAATGTCAATCCAATCCAGACCCAGTCTAACTCCTACCTCTTCCATAATGCGTTTAGCATTAGCGAGTACCTCTGCCTGCTCTCCAGGATAGAGGTCTAGCATGATAGAGTCATATACCGTTCCTAGTATCTGAGACTTAAGCCCACTTCTCTTGAGAAACTTTTCCAACTCAATAACACTGTATAGTGTGAAGCTAGCAGCAGTTGACTGAATGACGTGATTAACACCCTCTCGAAGATTCGCCTCAATAGATGCTCTCTTTTCTTTGTCATTCGCAAAATTCATCCAAGTCTTGTTGAGGCCTGTGAAACGTCTTTTGCGTCCAAACATCGAAGTTGATACTTCCAAGTCGATGATCTCCATCTTCTTGCTGTCAATGAACTGCTTCAATAAAGGCAGCCTCTCAAAGTAGTTCTCGATAAATACTTCTGCTTCGTCAACTGTCTTCTTTAGCTTTGGTGCCAAAGAAAAAGCAGACCTGCCATAAAGAATACCAAAATTAACATCTTTAACATTTTGTCTCTGCTCCTTTGTAACTTCCTTGATATCGATTTCATTAACGATGGCAGCAGTTCTCTTGTGGATGTCCTCGCCATTTCTATAAGATTCAAGCAGAACAGGCTCTCTGGAGACTAGTGCAGCGACTCTCAACTCAATCTGAGAATAATCCAACTGACCAATTAAGCCACCTTTGAACTTACTAATAAACATATTCTTAATGGTGCTACCACGAGGAATATTCTGTAGATTTGGATTAGAGCAGGCTAGTCGCCCTGTCTGCGTTCCTGCAATTTGGTTACTTGCGTGTACGTAGCCATCATCACTAATCCAGGTATCTCTAACTGGCTGCACATATGTGCCGTAAAGCTTTTGAAGCTTTCTCAATGACATGAGAATCTTAACACATTCGTGTACGTCGAGTTCGTCGAAGAACTCCAAAACCTCTGCACCCGTGCTAAGAAACTTTAATGGGACATCTTTAATGGTTTTCCATTTTGTTCTTGTTCTGAACATCTTAATTCGTTCAGCTTTACCCTTATCCGTCAAGAAGTCTTTTAGCTTCTTCATGGGAATATACTCCTGTAACTGAAGCTTATCAAATAGGAGCTTTCTCATCTGTATTGGTGAATCAGGATTAAACTCCAGCTGCTTAGGAGACTTCTTCTTATTCTCCACTGACTGCAGCTCCATCTGAATATCTATAACTTCAGGATAACTAAAAAAGTTCTGGGTAAGCACTTCAATCTCTTTGGGCATAGACTCTTCTAGCTTCGCTAAGACGCTGAGATCAATAGTCCAACCATTACGCTCAATCTGTGAGAACGCCTCTGATATATCCATGAGGTCTCTAAACACTCCAAGATCACCAGGCTCCTCCAATAGTCTCTCACGAAATAGGTTGTATAATCTCAGAGTGGCATCTGTGTCACAGCAGTTATACTGCCAGAGAATGTCAAGAGGTATTACATCGTATCCACAGTTCTTCAGGCCATTTACCTGCATCCAAGTATCTAAGAATGCATCATAATCACCAAGATCCGTATGTTGCAGAGCTAACCGCTTCAAGCCATGAGTACCTCTGGCTTCATCCAGGGCGTAATGTGCAAGCATTGTGTCAAAACCGAAATTGGCTGTCTTAATGCCCATAGTAAGCTCTAGGTAGTTGCAGTCAAATTTCCCGTTGTGTAGGAGCTTCAGAATTTTGTCATCTTCTAAGATGTCCTTGACGAGTTCTGCTACAACCTTGAGCTGCTCCTCATCAAAAGGACACTCGTCATGGTAGAGGGGTATACAAATACCTTGATGCTCCTCCCAAGAGAAGCTTATAGACACTACCTTAGCCTTCTTAGAGAAAGGATCCAATCCAGATGTTTCAATATCCGTTGCTAGGATTGGTTGTGCCTTCATAATCTCATAGACTTCCACAAGCTTTTCTGGGGTGTCTATAAAGGTATAATCAACTGGCTTAGGCGTGATCCCTGTGTTATGTACAAGGAGAATATTTTTGATGTTTGCCATAAAGTCGTTATATGGGACATCATTCTTATTATCATATTCAGTTACTGCCTTCTCATAATCGGGAAGATAGTAGTAGAGTCTATGTGGAGCAACTGACCTATACACGTTTACCATGTACTTACCATTCTTGCGTCCCATTCTCAGAAACTCCGAAATAGTCTTAGGTAAAGCGCTTAAGGCCTCTTCTCCTACAGCTACCACTATATGGGGATTAATGTCTTCCACAATTTTGAGAATGTTACATCTAGCGCAAGATCTGTGAAGCTTTTCCTTGATAGGTTCAGCTGACTTCGGTAGAATGCACCCCGTTAGAGGAAGTATCGTAATGTCGTCATTTAATTGCTTCTCCTTAAATCCATTATCAAGAAGTAAGCCAAAGAACTCATAACCACAGTATCTCTCGGTATTTAATACCTCAGTGGTACTCCAAGAGTCATCAGGATCCTTTATAGTCTCATATGCCGGAGCATCAACTAAGAATACTATCTTAGCCTGGGGATTATGGAAGCTCTCAGGCTCCTTGATATCCTCACAAAAGCCCTTACACTTAGGGTTACAGTATTTACGAAGTGGGCTACTTTCCGACACTCTGACTGTTTCCATCCTGGTATTGACCGTTATACATTGAAGCGGAGTCAGCATTATAAAATACTACTTGTGCTATGCGGCTGCCACGCTCAATAAAGGCTGGGATACTTCCTGTGTTTATAAAACCACCGAGGGTTCCACGAAAACCAGAATCCCATACTCCAGAAGTAACCCGGATACCACAACGGTTTAGAGTTGATCTAGTAACTATAAGTGCCATCAGGTTTTCAGGCATATCAACAACCTCAACAGCGTCGAATACATAAGACTGCTCCGGAGATAGATCAAATACCCACTCACCAGTTTCAGCATTCTTACGTGGATGCACCTCATCAAAATTGGGCATTAGCTTCTTAGCAATCCCCAGGTAGGCTGAACCCCTGACTCTATACATTCTATCAATACGAATGTCGATACCATTTTGCTGTACCTGGCCATCGCCTACATTTGTAATTACTCCATCGTCTACTGCCTGCTTAGGATTTACTATCATTATTTCGCACCTTTCACTTTCTTATAATATACTTCCACGATGCCTTGAAGCTCCTCGAAACTCGAACCCTCATAAACCTGCTGAGTGTAGGCTGCTGTTACTACCCTTTCTGTTACCCCAGGAATACCTCGCGCTGCTGCTGTAAACACAATATTGTATTTTGTGTTGGGCTTCTTATAACTTTTGACCGTTAGGAAGGTCTTAGCATTAAGTTGGGCAGCAAGTCCCTGTAGACCTTTATCCACATACTCGAACTTATCTTTCATGTTAAGGTAGTTGATAAATGGAGTCACTAAACTGTTATACGCTCCGTCATCCTTCTTTGCCTTTTTAGCCTTCTCTTTTTTAGGCTTCTCAACAACCTCTTCGTCATCTAAAACTACGACGGTCTCTTTTCCTTTAACCGGCGTCTCTTCTATGATACGCTTAACTACTTCTTGCTCTTCTGCCTTGCCAACGATGTCTCGGCACATATCATATGCCCCACACTGCTTACAGAGCTTATCCTCTTTAACTGCCATGCCGAAGCAATCATCCTCTACGATCGAATTATAAATAAATTGTATGTCTGCCATGCTATCTCCTTTTTCGCTTATACTAGTGTTCTATAAAAAACTTACTTTACCACTTACGTACTTCTCAGCGGACTCTATATAAGCTCTACTTTCAGATCTTTCCATATCTCCGGGATCCGCCTCCCCTATACGCGCTATGTGTACATTGGCTAACCCCTCAAATGCTTTTGCTATGGCCTGAGCCTTATCCCAGGCATCTCCATCTAGCATTACAATGACCTTAGATGGTCTCTTCTTCATAATCTTAGTCATCTGAGTCTTAGACATAGTGGATCCTAGTATTGCTACAGCATCCGTACCCACACGCATGGCGTCAAATGGGCCTTCGGTTATTACGACTTGACCTCCTGATTGTATAGAATCTAAGTTGAACACTACATCAGACTTACCTAGGAGGTTGGGATCCTTCTCTTTTGATGGATTTATGGTCTTGCGTATACCGATGGCCTTTAGTTGCCTCTCGACTTCCGGTGTAAGCCTACTGCCCTTCCACATATATATTCTGTTTGTGAAATAGACTACTTCACCTTTTTCCACCACGGGGATGATTAACCTATCCTTATAATAACCCTCTGAACAAAAGCCCAGTCTATAGTAGGCTACCTCGTCCTCTTCTAACCCTCTATTGAGGACGTAGTCATAGGCGAGAAGCTCTGCTTTACCAATTGTTCTACCACTCAGAGCTTCCCTCACATTCAAGTCTCTATACTCTTTTGGCAACTCTACCCTTGTCTTTTCCGCGGGAGTACTGAAGATGGCCTTAAGTACAATTGATTGTAGGTCTTCTCCAGTAGCTACCGTAGTATTTTCGATGTAGATACCCATTTCCTTGGGATCTACATTCCACACCTTCTTAAAGAATGACTTTAACCCACCCTTAGCACCACACCTCTGGCAATAATACATCTGCTTGCCTAGGTGGACATAACACTTGAACTCTGTGTCTCTACTTCTTGTAGAGCCGTTATCTTTTAGGGAGCCCTCACAAAAGGGACAACAAATCTTTATTTGATTGGGATCGTAGGAGTTACCTGCTTCCACATCAAACTTAGACTCAAAAAAGGAATAAAGACTAGACAAAGATTTTGATGAACTCTAAGAGCTCTTTTTCTTTATTCTCTTCTTTTACAAAGTAGTTAGCATATTCTCTTGCCCACTCCACCTTCTCGGACACATGATCTGTATCAATAGAGGTACCATAAAGCTTCTTACATCGCTCTTCTCTAAGGGCTTTGGGTAGATCGAGGTACACAAGGATCACCTTTTCAAACTTCCCCTTGAAGTACTCATACTCCTCTTTAAATCTACAGTCGTCAATAATAAAGAACTTTGAATGACTTTCAACAATCTGACGGTAGGTCTCTACGTAAAACCAGGAGTAGTCTATTGCCTTGATTGCTTCTGATATTTGTTGCAGCAACCATCTACCTGATACTAGCCCCCATCCACCATCCATACTCTTTCTATACACTGGGTATGAGCCGTCTTTGCTGAAGGTAGCCTTCTTTGCATAATGGTTTCCTACTATGGATTTTAAGGAGCATGCAAAGCTGAATATACCAGAGCCTCTAATCCCTGCTTTGAGTGTTTTAGCGTAATAGCTTTTGCCACTGCACATTCCACCCACCAGCATGACACCAATCTTCTTACTTTTTGTTGCCATCAGCTTCCTCCTCTATCGGGGCATTAAATAATTCTTTGATGCGCTTCTTATCTTTTTCTACATCTGAGAATTGCTTTCCAGTCGTGTGCATTGTCATAGTGTCATAATTGACATCAATCTCATGTGCCACTTGAGATACCCCGTGACGGTACTTGGCTATGTAGAGTCTGCTTCTACCTGTACTACCATCTGGAGATTTTTCTAAGCTCTGCAAACTAACAACTAGATCCGCAGTAAAAGCTTTATTTTTGCTCTCACTAGCATCCTGCATCTCGATGTTGCGCTTTTCTTTGGCTGCAGTATAGGCACTGGCATTAGCTTGAGTAGCTGTCCACACTGGAATCTGAAGAGTACCTGCAAGAGAGAAGAGATCTTCAAAGGCTTTAGCCTGTCTCAAACGCTCATCCTTTTGGGGATCAACGGGATTCATAAGATCAGCATAATCTACAAAGAGGATGTCTGGTTCAAAATTATATGTAACTCTTAACATATCTATGTACGCAATAATGTCATTAGTTGTGATTGACTTGGAGGGGAAGTGCTGGATATGGATGTTACCACCAAGGAGCTTAACTGCCTTCATCTTGGATGTCAGGTTCTCTCCCTTATGCTTTAATTCCTTTTTCCTTGTTTCCACGAACATGCTGTCTAAACGGGTCTCAATCTGCTCAATACTCATTTCGAGAGTTATATACAGCACCTTAAACCTGTTAAGTAGTGCGTTCCTGGCCAGGTTCCCTAACATCAGTGATTTACCAGCGCTAGACGGAGCTAGAATAAAAGCTAACTCCTGTGCATGCATCCCACCATCCTCTAGATACTTATCTAAATCAGCAAAGCCTGTTGGTACAACACTTCTAGGTGGCATGCTTCTCTTTAACGTACGTGCGTCTGCACCATCCAAATAAAATGATCCTATATTCTTTTTGCTTACGCCCACTCTTGCAGCCTCCTGTATTACTGATGTTATCTTCTCATACTCATGATCCTTAAGAAGTTCCACACTCTTAAGAATAGCGTTCTCTAGAGCTCTATGCTTACCAAATCCAATAATCTGATCAAGGATGTAATCTTTACCCTTTAGAGAGAATGCATAAAGCTCCTTGGTGATGTCCATATATAGCTCTTGCTCAGCTCTGTAGATATCTCTGTTTGTGAATGTCCTTACCAGCTCAATAAGAATATCCTCAGAAGGAGGCACTCCATATTTGGTTACGAACTCAGTTATAATTCTACACAGATTCTGAAAGATAGGATTAGTAAAGAAAGATGAGTGTAGAGTATCATAATGATCTCTGACAAGATTATCCTCTTGCACCATGAGTGCTAGAATCTTCCATTGAAACTCTTCATCAAATTCATATTGTTTTACTTGCATGGTGCCTCACTAATCATATAATTGACCTCCTCTAGATCGTTCTGTAATCCTATCAAAAATCCCGACGGATTTAATAAATACATATCTCGTTCAGTATCAATGCGCTGATCAATGTAGCTTTCCATGATCTTTCGGTACTCAACGAGCTTATCATACTCTACCTGATCATAGAACAGCCTATTATGAAGTAGCTTGATATCTTTACGCCTGTGTAAATCCAAAAAGTAACTTTCGAACAGCTTTGGTTGCTCTGCTAGAGCTATAAATAAGGTTAAATCTGACAATATGAAGGTATTGGTGAAGAAGCCTAGGAAGTCTAGCATTATATCAGTGTCAGCCATCGCTTTATTCGATATCTTAAGCTTTTTAAGTGTTATAAGGTCTCTACCTATCACCTTGAGTGTAACATGGAAACTAGACGAGAATTTAGTAGAGTTGGCTCCTCCGTTTTCTCTTTTTGTGAGATCTACTCCACTAATGTAAAGGCCTTCATAAGCCTTTGCGTTAATTAGAAAAGGATAGGCATGTTTGAAGATACTCGGCTCAAAGTTATGTACAACCACCTGCCAATATTCCTTAACATTTATACCCTCCTCTTTTAGCCACTTATATGATAAGTATAGCTTGTTCCAAGACTTCATTTCTCTGAGGTTCTTCTTCAAAAACCCATAGACATTGACCCTAAATCTTCTCTGAATCAGATCTCTATAAAAGAGTATCATCTGCTTAACACCCTCATGCTCCTCCATAGAGCATGGCATTAACTTATAGGTTACTCCTAAATTCTTTTTTGGCATACCTGATTCTATAAATTATTAAAAGCTTACTTTAATAAGAAGATGTGTTGTCAGCTGGATCGAAGTCACTGTCATACTCATCCTCATCTTCGAAGTCTTCACCGTAAAGGTCTTTGTCTTTATCTGCAGCCAGATTCAAGCCCTGAGCTATCAGCTCGTTAAGGGTGTCCATAGTCTCTGGATGCTCTTTCCCTATTTTTGTAAGGGCTGCTTCCGCGTCCGAGCCCTGCCAGGGTTCATATTCCGTTTGACCCGTGTCTAAGCTTGTATGATAGTCAACGAGTCTCTGGACCTGTGCTTCAGTCATTCCAGTACCCTGAAGAAGTGTCTTAATCTTAGGCAGATACTTTTGAAAGTGCTCTAGGGCCTTCTTATTTCTAGTGTCCCTGCCGCTTGCTCCCTCGTACATAGAGTTGGACACCTCTATATTCCTGTCACCAACACCCTCGGCGGAATTTATGTCACTGAGTTGCTTAAAGGATACGTAGCGGTCGTATGTTGTTACTAGATCTTCGAAGTAACTAATAGGCTTCTTATCGAGATTTTCTATAGCTACCTTAGCCTTGGCTATGTACCCGTTTAGCTTCTCTTTAGCTGCTGCTTTTACTTCGGGGTCGTAGTTAGTGCCTATATCTGTGAAGGCGTTATCAAGCGTTCTCGTGTGTTTAGCTATGGTTCCATGGAACCTATCTATCATAGACTGCTTGAGACCCTCAGCCTTCGCCTTCATAGGTAGCTTCGTAACATCCCCGACGTTTTTCGCCTGAAGCTCTTGAAGTACCTTCATATAGCGTATAGTGTTGTGCATATCGTCTCCAGTGAACTCGGACATACCAAATTTCCCTGCGATAACTTCCTTACACCAACCAGCTAGCGCGTGCGTCTGCGTATTATTGAGATGGTCAATGATGCCTTTAGCGCGTCTAGTCATGACCCTATTACTAATACCAGCTGCTGGAGCTCCTGTACCCTCTACAGTTTCTCCTGTCTCCTCATCTACATAGCCCTCAGACTCCCTCTGTGAAGCCAATCTAACTAGTTGAGTTTTTGAAGAGTCTGTGCAGAAATCCTGTAAGTATCCAGTAAGCTCATTCTTGGCAAAGTCTGATAGATAGAAAATCTTTTTAAGCCTGTTCTCTAGTTTAGGAATTATTCCCTGAATCTTCACTGTCTTTGTTTCTCCGGTCTCTGGGTCGGTAGTAGTTCTCTCTCCACCGCTTATCTCGGGCTGAGCCAGGAAGAGTGCATCTATTTCTTTTACGGACATCCCCGGGGATCCATATTCCTTCTTCCACAAGCTCTCTTTTAAATTCTTCTTATAAGCTGCAGTTGCCTGAACCTCCTTTTGCTTCTCGGCATGCTTCTCAGGATGTGTTAGATGGTGTTTGATACTACTCATAGGAACCAGATATTTTCCATTTCTGTTTCCGCTGTGTACAGCTACTACTGCCATATTTGGATCGTCTTCAGATTGACCCATAAATATGCCCTCAGTACTCTTTGCCTTGCCCGCAGGATTCTTAAAGTTGCCATCTTCGCCTTTTTCCGCTTTAGTATAATGTGCCGCTTTGGTCTGGTCATATTTTATAATATCTCCAGGAAGTATCTGTATCCCTCTACGGTCAGCAGGAACATCTTCGTGCTCCCTCATAACTGGACGGATTTCTCCTGTCTCAGTATCTACAAACCAGGTAGCAGTAGCATCTGGATCCATGCCATACTCAAGCTTCTTTGCTTTTAAAGTTGCAGGAGATATCTTAGGAGGAGGCTCTTCGGCTCTCTGAGTACTAGCCAATAACTTATTCTCTTCATATTTTGCTGGGTTCTGCTTCTGTTCCTCTTGAAGCTTTTGTATGCGGCGCATATTTGACTTATAGTTCTTACTTCTTTGGAACTTGTCAAGCTCAGGACCCTTTTCTCTCTCCATACGCTGTAAGTCCTCAGGATAGATATAATCCCATTCACCACTAGCGTTCATCTCTTTATAGACGTATCTGTGAACTAGAGGACCCGAATCCTTCTTTTGCCCCTCATACTTCTTAAGTAGTGCTGGAAAGTACTTCGTTACTCGTTTAAAATATAGTGCTGGTACTAACATCTCTTTTTAATTATGCTTTCATGCTGCATTACTTTTTACAGTCTCTAAGGGCTTCGTCGCTTCTAACAACATAAACATCAGGGTAATTGCGTCAAAAGTATCTAACTTAATGAACTTAGCGTCCGGAGTAGCATACTTAAAACTGATGACTTGCCCTACTAAATACGTTAAGTACGAGTATACATCGTCTTTGGTTTGAATGTCAACTCCTAATTCTCTGAGAAGTCCTTCCCTATTCAAAATACTTTGAGCTAGGTCCAATAATACGAATGCAGTATGTCTCAAGTACTCACTGAGACTTCGAAAATGGTGAGGAGGGGGTAGATTAGGCATAAAGGTCCCCATATGCTCTGGGCGCAGAGGATATAAAAATGCAAAAGTACTCTCTAGCATACGGATTACAAAAAGGTCGTCCTCTTTGGGAATAAATGCCAACCCCTCTTTGATAAGGTCATCTCTAAACTTTAGCAAAACATCCCTGTATATCATTTTCTTGAAGTCACAGAATGATTCATCAAGAGGACCCTCAACAGACTCCTGCAACCCGCATAGGTTACAACCTGGAACATCACATGTGGCACATTCAGACTTAACTCGAAACTCCGCTTCAGGATGACTCGCAGCGTAGTTACAAACATATTCGGTGGGGTCTCCTGGTAAAAAACTAACGGCGTTACCTTGAGTAACTGAGCAGCCTTTTTCTGAGTCATTATAAAATATGCGAGGGTCAAAGCTATAAAATACATACTCCCCCAAATCATCTGCGCGGTACCATTCCAAAATCTGCTCAGCGCATCTTTCATGATCCTGTTTAATGGCCTCTACCACTTCTGGAGAATAAGAGAAAGCCTCAGATAGGAAGTTCGCTGCAAAAGATATACCAATCTGATGGGAGAGCTGTAGCAGGTTGTATAGTGTCCCTGGAACATAGCTTTCTGGAGTTATTGTAGACCGTATAGTAGCCTTTAACCCAGAATCTATATACTTTAACATGTTTTGTTCCGTAGCCGTTCTAAGTGCTAGGTTTCCTCGATCTCGTGCTGAATTTGAGTCTCCATCGTAAGATATTTGTATGTTGTAGGAGGTGTAGCCGGAGCTTTTTAACATTTCATCAATTATATCTTGGGACCAGAGTAGTCCATTAGTAAACATAACAACACCTAAAAAAGTCTTTCTTATAGAAGTGGTCTCATTAATGTAGTGTATAATTTCTACTGTTAGCTCTGGAACAAGAGTAGGCTCCCCGCCAAATAGCCACAAACTGAGAGGAGTCTTTCCGTCATTATGAGAAAGAAGCTCATCGATAATGTCTTTGGCTTCCTCAAAAGACATGGCTTTCGCGTTCCTCACTCTCTCGAAGCAGTAAGTGCAAGAAAGGTTGCATTGATTCGTTAGGTTGAGCGTGGCCCAAGTGTACATAAATTTCCCTTTTAGAATGTTAGGTTATTTCCTGAACTCTGTCTGCCACCCCAGGTACTGGCGTTGTTCATTGTGTCGATGGCATTTCTTAGTTCTTGTATAGCACCTGCTGATACGGGCTTTGATGCTCCTACTCGCTTAGGATTCACATCACTCTCCGGATCAGAGCCAGTCCAAGCAAATGCTCCTGGCTGCCCAAAATAAGAGTATCTTCGATCTCTATCCTGTGGATTACACCAATTCCAGCAACAATAACCACTGCTACAGTTGCCTTGATCGTAGCAATGAGGACCATTACAGTCACAGACGTTGTAAGTAGTACGTAGCGCGTTTACTGCATATCTCAGCTCATTTATATGGGAGGCGCTTACAATATTTCCAGCCACTGCAGAAGCCATTACACCATCCCAAGAGGGAGCAACTGGGCAGGCTACATCTTTGCCGTGGTAGTAGCCATAGATTCCCTCTACAGCTGATCTGACCTCATTAAGATCTGCAGCTTTAGCTATACTTGTCGTAGCAACAGGCGAGGGGTTATTCCCATTTGCACTATTTCGACTGCAGGGAGTATTGGTGTTTGTCCAACTAAATGTCATATTACGACTCCTTGGTTGTAGTGGTCTAGGTCTTTAAGACTATAACGCTACCCTTGTTATAGGAAGTTTGAGCTATAGCTAGAACTGGTTGGGTCTCTTTCGTCTTCTTAACAAACTCAAAGCCTACTGCAGTAATCTCATCCCCAGTCTCAATAGAAGGATCATCAACGCACATAGACACGGTACCTGCAAGTCCCACTAGTGCTGTGTTAGGTAATCCTTTAAGGTCTTCTCCCATGTACACACCAGAGTTTATAGTTATAATTCCAGCAAAGTTCTTTCCGTTGTACCTACCTACTTTTCGATATCCTATGATAGACACAGGAGTACCATTAGGTAAGTTCTCATCGCAGTAAAAGTACTCTCCCAAGTCTGCGTAGTATGCTCCAATAGCGTAGCTCCAAAGCTTCTTTGCATGCATGGTACCTACTACGTGTAGGTTCCCATAAGTGGCTTGCTGGTCTTGTGGGTAGGTCCAAACAGCTCCTGTGTATGTTGGAGATGCGTTTGTTCCTGTGATCCCACCCATGTAAAATATCTGGTTCGAAAAAGCCGTTAATGCAGACGCATACCCAGCTCCTGCGAGACCTGTGACAGATACCGATTCTACAACCCAATTTGTTCCATCTACTGTACTATACAGGTCAGACAGGTATGTAGTGCCATTAAAACCACCAAACAGGTACATCTTCCCATTATATATAAATAAGGACATGCCGGATCTGCCTCCAAATAGAGACCCTCCTGTTACAACCGGAGTTACCTGAGTCCAGCTAGTTTCTGGAGAGCTTGACCACCATATTTGGTTGTCATAGGCGCTGCTTCCAGTCTGTCCTCCGATTACCCATACCTTGCCTTGAAATACTATGCAGCCAAGTCCTTTTCTACCTGCCCACATAGCTGCTGGGGTAACGGTAGTAAAAGCTGCTGGGTATGAGGAGTTATAAGAGATAGAATTAAGATAGCTCCCACCAGAACCTTCTCCACCAATAACATATAGCTTACCATTGAATACTACTGAGCCGTGGTAGCCTCTGGCTACAGTCATGCCAGACCCACCTAAGTTATCTGTGAAGCTAGCCGTGCCCCCAACAGATATAGCTATGTTATTTCTAACATCTCCACCTGAGGTATGTCCACCAGTAACCCAAAGATCATTACCAAATTGAACCATCTTATGCCCATAGAGACCCGCGCAAGACGGTCCTGCTGCCCAAGTAACTCCATCATAGGACACCTTTGTTGTAGCAAGAGCAGTATAGGTAGCGTCTGTACGGCCACCTCCTATAATAAGTCTAGCGTTAAGAGAGTCATAACATAAAGCTGCATCAAATCTAGCTTCAGGAAGATTGCTTGTGTTACCCCAAGTGCTGGTACCACTTAAATCAAAGGGGTAATTCAATGTTGAGCGCTGCTCACGTTTGCCTATTACTTGCATTTATTACTCCTATACCTTAATTATTGTGTAAATAAGGGTCTTAGTGTTATCCGTTACCCATACTCTGATTGTATTACCATTAGCGTCAGTTGTTTCTATGTCGTGAACTTCTACTACCTTATTTGTTGCACTATCCACAAAAGAGGGAATGAAGGCATTTCGCTTAGAGGGAGATGACCCATAAATCCCTGTGATATCCTGATAAAAATAAGTTCCTAATGGAAGCCAGTTACCACCTGCAGATAATGTTCCTGTATAAGAGTGGAAATTATTGGCAGTTAGATCTTTTGCAGCAGAGATGGCGTTTGCCGAGAGATCCCCAGCTACAATTACGTCTCCCGTTAATAGGGTAGCAGAACCGCTGCTAGCAGTATACATACCATTATACATACTACCTATTTTAAAAGCTACACAGTCATCTACCTGAAAGTACCCAGCTCCTGTAGTTTGTAATGCCTCTATGTAAAAGAATATATAATCGGTGGGAACGATCCCAGCATCTACTGGGATACTAGCGCGACAAGTAACCGTGGTAAAACCGCTGCTGTTAGCATCATATTTAATACTATCACTGGAATGTATATCTAGTTTAACTGCACCTGCATCGCTATTACTGGAGTTACTGGTGATTACCATACGGAGCCTTCCCACAGGAAGCACTACAGTTGAATTCATCCAAGCGCTAAACAAGATACAGTCTCCCACATGAATACCCACTTGAGAAAGGCTACCAGTTTGGAACATACAGTTCTGAGCGCTTGTAGTGACAATTTTTGCTGAGTTACTACCTATTCTAGGTGTCCCCTTAGTAATAGTAGCTCCTGCTACCGCTGTCCATCTATCCGGATTTGTTGAAGGCCATGTCTCAAAGCTGCTATTTGCAAGAAGGTTGGCTGTTTGAAGACCGCGCTCTCTAAACATGGATATCCAAGGGAATTTTTGGTTTATGAAAGTTATACCTGTGTTGGTGGCAATAACTAGACCCAGAGGAATAAAGTCACCGGCAGTGAGGTATCCTAGAGGAGTTGAAGGACTGATAGAAGCTCCACCATCTACAGGTATGACTCCCTCTTGTACCACTAATTGGAAAGTTGAGAAGTATCTTGCAGTCTCTGGAGCTACAGTAGGCATTCCTGTTGAGTCTACGCCTTGAACATTCTTTTTTACTTCATATGTTTTCTTCTTAATACCTATAACATCATATCGGGGACTATTAGCGAGAGTGGGGAGTAGTGCTTGACCTCTATGCACATAAAACAGAACTCCGTCAGCTGGTATACCAGGTAACGCCTCTATCTCTACATGCTGATTGTCTATGTAATATACGATCTGTCTCTTTTTCCCTGCGTAAGTCCCTGTACGAATGGTTACCCATTTGCCAATGTCTCCCGGAAGGAAAGTAGAAGCGCTGGCTTTGAGTATTGTTGTTGAACCCCCACTAGCTACCGTGTAGTTCTGATTGGGAATGGCATCCCAAGTAGCCGTTACATCTGGTGTGTAGTCTACATATAGATCATAGTTAGCACCTGCAGTTAGACCGGACATGTTAATTTGATTTGCCACGAACGGAGTAACACTTATATAAGGAGTGCGATAATCCTGATCATTACCAAAATCTGAAGCCAAATATACTGCTGGATTATCTACCGTCACTGTTCCGTAAACAGGATCAGACATCCCTGCAGGGTACGTAGATAGTCCTACTAGGGAGTGAAATGCAAATACTTTCGTATTGTCGTAAGACTGCATAGGCACATCATATAGGGGACCTACGTGTATTGTGCTACTGTTATGATCCACACTGGATAGGTATCCCACGTTGCTTATATTTTTTATGGGTTGACTAAATACACTCCCATCCACGCAGTGCATGAATGAGCCAAATCCAAAGGATACGGAACTTGAAGTAGCCACACGGAAGTCAAGACCTTCTCGAATAGAGGAGAAGTTTTGTAGAGAGTAAGCAGATCTAGAGAAGTGATTATTTACATCAAATGTATCTGTGTTCTTATCACTAAAAAAATACTTGCGTCTAAGACTATAAACATTACCACTATTGTTAAAGTGGTTACTATCAATTGGCCAATTTTTCGTCATTAAATATCCTCTTTCCTAATTATCATCCTATATTCTAAATAGTCTGTATTTCAAACGATGTTCCTGCCATATGGTACTTTCGAAGTATCTCGGATACTATGCTTAGGGTGTTGGCTGTAGTAGCTGGAGATCCTATAGCAATAGGTCTGAGCCTTACTATGAAACTAAAGCTGTCAAGACCAATACCACCAAAAGTGTCTCCAAAGAGTGGAGAATAAGTCAAGACACCATCCTCCACAAAACCAACAGGTGTTCCTGGAATATACCCCGCTATTGCATAAGGATCGAAATCAAGACTGACTCCATCAGCTGTAGGAGGTCCCCCCAAAACAGAGGCATCAAAAACAAACCTAGTGTAATCTTTGGATCCATCAATTACTTGAACAGGTACTCCTACTACTGAATAAGGGGTCAAAGCCTTAATAATGCCTTGAGGAGTGCACTTCTCTATTAGGATCCCTTTAACAATACGTGCAGCATAAATCTGATCCGGCTCGAAACGCTGCCTATTCATTCCAAAGAGAAATCCCCAGTTGTCAACGTACTCTCCGGTGCTTGTTAATATATTTAATTGGGGCAGCGCCTCATTACCTAAATCAAGGTAGAAGTCTCTTATGTGTATAGCTAGGATATAAAATATTTTGTACAAAGTAGAGTCTGATGAAGTCTTAAAGATACTGGTGTCTAGGCCTCGCATCAACCTCTCAGGAGAAGGTTCCCCATTCTTTATACTAGAAGGGGTTATGTATGTACTTATACAGTTTGCATCTAAAAATATGTCAGAAGAGCCGAGAGAGGCTGCTGCTATCCTATAAGTATACACTGTGTCATTGGTAAGATTATTAAACTTATATAAGAGGAAGTTTGCACCAGCACCACCTAAGTTTATAGACTTAAGGACTTCTTTACTGCCCAGAGGAATCCATCCCGAGTTGCCTCCTACGGCATCATACCTATTATAAAAATAGTTTGTTACGTTGTCAGAGTCTAAAGGCTCTCCCCAAACTAGAGTAGCTTCGCCTTCCCCTGCAAACCCCAGAATATTCTTAATTTCATATGCTATAGACATGAGCCTACCAAGAGGTAACTCCAATAGTACCAGGTCTAAATATCTCCGCAATTGTACCGTTTGTAATTGGGATGATATCCTCAATTAGCCTAGGAGTGAGTGGGTCACCTGGATTTAACCAAGCATCGGTCTGCCTCTTAAAGGATATGTCTGCCTCAATAATGGCCTCGGGACGCATACCCTTTACTATATAGTCTAAATTAGTGAGGTACACGGTAGAGTAGTCCCCATTATCTAAGTAACTATACTTGCTCAAGTGATCACTTAAAGCCGATCCGACTTGGGCTATAATGATGTCTTTATTGAACCCATTTTTAAGCCTTAACTTACACTCCACATCTATAAGAACTTTAGTGGGACTATCCACGTTTATAATAATTCCTGCACCCCTATATGGCTCAATAGCTGCCAAAACATCTGCCTTCATAGCATCGCTTGCAAACCCAGTACTATCGGCGATGTATATTTTAATAAACCCGGGAATGGGGGAGTTCTCTTGGATAAACGCTGAGAATACTTTAAACTGTGTTGTTCTGTAAAATATCGCGTAGTTAAGTGCATCAAGAGTCCCACGGGATAATCCTCCAATAAATAAGGAAAATCGGCTCTTTCTAGCACTATCCGACTCCACTCCTGCCCCACTAGAAAAAGACTCATAGTTATACTGTGAAGCAACTCCTGTAATAGGTGACTTCATACTTGTAATAGTACCTGCTCCGACATTACCAACTTCCCCCGTCTGTGTGCATATAATTTGAACCTCCGCACTAAGAGGTGTATATGTAAATGTAAAGTATGTGCTGTCATCTACGAGAATCGTATTGGTAAACACGATATAGTTCTGTGTGGAGCTGGTAGTGTCTATAGTGTAGTCAGTTCCTTCAAGTAGCTCTTGGAATAATCCCGCAGAGTGAGCGAACATGGTAGTAGCTACTCCTGTGTTTACACGTCTCTGCGCTGGAGCATACGCCGTAGTACCTGCGTGGAATAATATCTGCTCTGTTACACCTGTGCCTCTGTATAAGAATGTGGAGGCCATAGACTTAAACAGAACCTCTGGATTATTCTCAGACCCCTGAGTGTTAAATGTTGTACCTGCTGGAATAGATATGTCTGATCCAGAGCTTGTTGCAATCAGTGTAACAAACCCTGTCGCCTCTTTCGCAGGCTCTCTTGGAAAGTCGAATGCACTATACACACCCTCTGACTGTGCTTCCGTAAGAGAGTTGTAAGTCCTCCAATAAATTTCATCTAACTCCATCGCAACAGACTCTAAAAGAGTCCTTACTACGCTACCTACAAAAAAGTCTGATATATTGGGAGCAGCATTATGCATCCAGTTAATCATACTGTAGGATATCTGCTCAAAGTTCTTAATAGTAAAAGCCATCTATTCCTCCTAGGGATTTATTGAAAACGCTATATTCTGGATATCATCACTACCTATGATTGTAGCGTATATGCGGATGTCTAAGGTTCTGTTCGCAAAAGTTAGCCGCACATCATCTATTCTTGCTACTCTCTCTTCTGCACGAAGCGTTCTAATAATTTCTTTTTTAATTATCATAAGATTAATTGCATTCCCTAAGCTCCCTATAAATCTGTGTACAAGGGATCCATACTCTGGGTGATGCGTTAGGGATCCAACGTTACTAGATAGCCTTATCCGAAGAGCTTGCTCTATATTGGATAAACCTTCTACCACTCGAATATCCCCCGTTACATCTATCGCAATATCTCCATCAGGGTCTAAAAAGATATCTTGCTTAAGCCTACGAATGTACACATCTGCCTCAAGCTCTGATGGTGGTGTATTAGTCGTAGCACTCATAGCGGGAATATAAAGAATATTCCCTAATGCTGCAACCTTTAAAATAACACCATTGGAGATAGCATCTGCGTTACTTACGCTGGCGACATACTCCATAAAGGAGGGCATTTTTTGTATTGTGCCGTTATCACTCTCTGGTGTGATCAAATCACCACCTGCAGAATTGAGAGTGATGGTACTACCATCTAAACTTACACTTGCACACAAGTATACTCCATCGTTGCCTAGGGTTTCTGCTAACCTAAAGCTACTACCTGCTGTAATTCCATGTTTATTTGATGTAAGATACACCTTTTTATGCGTTGCGTCAATAGAAGCAACCTTTATTTGTGGCGTGTAGAAGTTGATTGTATTTATGGAGTCAGGAGGTACGTTTCCAACATTTCCCGATTCCATCGCACGCACAGGCAGAGTATTCGTAGTACCTCCTACTACATCCTCTGTAACTTGATAGTATCTAATGTCCGTCTGGGTGTTTTGCGAGTAGGTTGTTGAGAGGATCATTCCTTGATTGAATGTTGTTGGAGGTGTCCCTATTATTGAAACGTCTATCTCTCCCACTGCCCTTATATATGTAGGGTACAAAGTTACAGGCTCGCTATTTATAATAGAACTAACCTTACTTATAGGGGTAGAGAGAGCTACAATGGTGGATGCTGGGGTTTCCCCAAATATACCATAACTTGTGCATACAATAGGTAATTCTATCAGAGGTAACCAGCTAACGAAAGTCACACTAGCTTTTGTCTGTAGCTCGTAGGTCTTAGTACCCCCATCTGAGCTAGCAGTAAACATGGTGTTGCTGGGAATCACTATGTCGTCAAGAGGATTTTCCGTAAGATATGTGGGATCTCTATATACTGTAACATACCCCCTAGCTCTTGCACTAGTATCCTCTACCGCTATATATGGGTAGTCCAGCTGGTTAAACTGAGCTATTCGTGACCAGGTCGCAGGATCTCCATAAACCTCTTTTGCTATACTTGGGAGTGTATCCCCCGCTTTAACGATATATCTTGAAACTGTCGCTAGCATTATATTTCCAATCCTAACGTAGTAGAGCATCCACTCTGAGAACTTATAGCCTGATTAAACTTATTCTCTAGAGACTGTGTAAAGAGCTCTGGATACTTGATCAGGGACATTACACAAGTCTGGAGCTGCCGCGCTGTACGTATAATTCCAAAAGTGGCTCCCATCTCGTTCTTTGCGACAGAGGCCCCCGTGTTTATTGCGGCGGTCATTCCAGAGATAGCTCCTCCTAGCCCACCTACGAAGTCTTTCACGCCATTTGTAGTCCATTTCTGCTTACTCTTTGGACTCTCTGCGTTAAACTCAGAAAGATTTAGGCCTTGCAAGCTAGTTTTGCTTTTCTCGTAAGTGAGTACATTTAACTGACCACGACTCAACACCTTTTTATTTATTGGGTCGTTCGCAGAAGCTGCATTACGTGGCATAGTATAAACAAGTACCTTTAAGCTCTCCGAAGATACCTGCTCAGTTGTCACTTTTCCACCTTCAGTCAAGTTACCCACTCCTATAGTAGCACTCTTCTTTGTTTTATCAATTGCGGTACCCAGGCTAGGTACCTCAGACAGCTTACTTGTCAACTCAGGACTTCTAAGGCTGTCAGGATAGGTCATAATGCCTTTCATAATGCCATCCATCGCAGAAGCAATTAAGCTTCTTCGAGCCTCTCCATCATATATCTTGGAGGCTAGGGGATCGTATGTTCTACCTGCGTACCGGTAGGTAGCATAGTCTCCTAATACTACAAACGATATATCATAGTAATAGAGTAGAGGCTGACTCTTAGACTTTTTAATTACGAAGTTTGTTGGGTGTACTATAAGAGTCTTATCATCTATACCTATGGAAAGGACTAGCACAATAGCTCTAGGATCATCTACACTAGGAACGGCATCTCGTCGCTCCCTTCTAATATCATTGTATTTCTGGTATATCATTAGAAGCTGCTCAAAGTTTTCCTTACCATCTTGCTGCTTTCCATTTAAAGACATCCTCTTATACCCTGTGGTACCTGATAACTTTATCTCGTTAGCTCCTAATCCAAAATCCTCCACCCAAAAGCCCCCTCGAGTTTGAGTGACTGACGATTTCGATGGAATAGACATGATCTGATCATCAGGAGATCCTCTAAAAAAGTAAACCACATCTGGGTCTGTTAGCTTGTTTAGAAAATCTACTATCTGTAGGGACATCTTATTTAGTCCCAGAGATCCTAGGGTTGACATCGAGGATAGATAGAATTCGCTCTGGCTGTCGATTTTTTGTTGGATGTCTGCGCTAACCACGATATCTCTCCTTTAAGGTCTGTTTAATTATCATCCAGCACACGCCTAACTAACAGTTAATGTAGCAACAGCTGGTACTAGAGGAGTTCCAGGTATAAAGTACGCTATTAAAGTAGTACGGGACTTCACGAAGCCTGTTATGATACTGCTGATAGCACTGACCTTTTGACTAAGATATGTGTCGAGGTTAGCATAGGGCGAATAGTCTGCTCCCAGCTCTGCTAAGAGTGCTCCAGCAACCCCCGCAGGAGCCGGTATAACTGCGTTTGACACACCGGTGCCAAAAACACCATCTAAAGGCACAAATGAAAAGGAGAATAGAATCGCTGCTGCATATGTAGTAAGGGCTAGGTCAAAGTTTGTTGCAAAGTAGGCAGCAGTAGTAGAGTTTTTGAACAGTGTTTTGAATAGTCCCTTAAGAGTACTGACACTACCTCCCAAGCAAGAGTTACCCACAGAGTCTGATGAAGTCTTTACGTAGTCGTCTATAACCTCTGCAAAGCGCTGCGCTATATCGTCGTAAAGCGCGTCTAAGTCTGAAGTCGACCCCAGACCCACATTGTGTTGGAAAAACTCCTTTAAGGATGCTTCTAAGGTACTTTGAGATACCGACA
>Ga0315281_10000157_pt1 | contig 86031 bp, 85 predicted proteins | sample YL17G07_0_MG_FD_204540 | JGI IMG/M metagenome (GOLD analysis project Ga0315281, IMG submission 204540) | Sediment microbial communities from Yellowstone Lake, YNP, Wyoming, USA - YL17G07_0 | ecosystem: Environmental > Aquatic > Freshwater > Lake > Sediment | place: USA: Wyoming | collected... | reverse complement strand
CTGGAGCACGGTCTCGGCACCCTTGCGAACACGTCGACGACGCGTCCCGACGAGCCGGGGATGATGGAGGCCAAGTTCAACATCGCCGAGCTGCTCGACGTGCCCATCAACTGCATCGAGCGCTTCAAGGAACGCGCGCGGCTGTAAGCGGCGGGCTGGGAGCGCGGGACGGCGCCAGGCTCGCACCGCCAGCCTGATCGTCAGAGCGCCACGTGAACTTCGTGCGCCTCCGCCGTGACGTTCGCCCAAGAATCAGACGTTGCCTGCGACGCACCGGGCTGGCTACCATGGTCGCGCACGGGGAGGAGGGCCGGCCGTGGGCGAGGCCGACCCGTCACGGCGAAAGGGGCAGACGTGGAGCCGAAGATCCCCACACGCATGGCGGACGGGTCACTCACCGAGATGACGCGCTCCGAGATCAGGGCCGACCTTGAGGCGGGGGTGGGTGAGGCCGTGCGCCGTGGCAAGGTCGAGCCGCTCGCCGAGGACGAACTCGAGCACCTGCTGGACATCTTCGCCTCGTCGGCGCGGTTCACGGCGGTCGATATCGGCGACGAGGTCATGCTCAGCTTCGACGGCACCGGGGCGCCGCAGTTCGACCGCATCGGCGGCCTGCTCCTCTACGAGCAGTGTCTCGCCTCCGACAGCCTCGAGCTCTTCCACCAGGACTACTCGTACAAGGCCGTGAAGACCCTCGTGCCCAACGAGCAGATGACGATGAGGATCGCGCAGGAGCGGCTGACGATCCCTGTTCACTACGGCTCACAGCCAGACCTCGGCCGCTACTCCGAACCCGATGGGCCCTGCCCGAACTGGTCGACGCTGCTGCCCGAGCTGCGCATCGACGAAGCGCGCGCCGCGCAGGAGCAGGCGATGGAGCTCGCCGTGGAGGACATGGTCCACGTGGCCGAGGCGCTCTGGGAGGCCGGCGCCGACGGCATCAACTTCGACACCGCCGGCGCCGCCGGCGACGCCGACCTGCTGGCCACGCTGCGCGCCGTCGAGATCCTCCGCGCCCGCCACCCCGACATGGGCATGATGGTCGGCATGGCGGCCGAGCGCGTGCTCGGCACGCACGGCGAGCTCACCTACAAGGGCACGCGCGTCGCCGGCCAGTGGCCGGCCGGACAGCAGAAGCTGGTCGAGGAGGCTGGGGCGACGATCTACGGCCCGGCGGTGAACGTCAACACAGGCAGGACCGTCGCCTGGAACACGAGCCGGGCGCTGGCCCTCGTCAAGCCGTGCTGCGCGGCGGCGCGCATCCCCGTCCATATGAACGCGGGTATGGGGGTCGGCGGCGTGCCGATGCACACGGTGCCGCCGATCGACGCCGTCTCGCGCATGTCCAAGGCCTGCGTCGACATCCTGCGTCTCGACGGCTTGTAGGTGGGGACCGGCGATATCTTCGGCATGCCGGTCGCGCACGCCGTCGCCGCTGGAATGGGTGGGATGCGCGCCGCTGGAGACCTGGTGGCGCGCCTGCAGATGGCGAAGGGCATGCGACTCGCGGCAGCCAAGACGTACGTAGCTGAAAGGCTCGGCATGGCCGAGCGCGACCTGGCGGACTGCGCGGCGATGCAGGAGGTGCGCGGCGAGCTCGGGCTGGGGCGCATCTACGAGGGGGAGGCCCCCCATGCGCTCGATCCCAGCCCGCTGGAGGCCAAGGCGAACATCTCGCGGCTGCTCGACCTGCCGGTCAACAGCGTGACCCGGCTGGAGGCGAGACGTAGCGCCTGAGGCGCAGCCGGACGCCAGGCCGGACAGGGACGAGGACGCTGCCGTCGAACCTTGATGGGTGCGGAGGAGCAAAGGCTCCTCGACAGGAGGTACGTCCATCGTTCTTGCAGAGCTGCTGATCGTCGTCGGCGCCTTCGTGGCGTTCTATCTGGCCGTGCGCGTGGCGGCGCTTGACCGGCAGGCCGAAGCCGTTCACCGGACGTCGTCGATCCTTCTGGCCGGCGCGGCGCTGCTCATGGCCGCGTTCTTCACCGTCGACCTGTTCACGGCGGGCAACGAGACGGCGACGGCAGGCCGCGTGCTCGCCCTCGCCTTGGCCGGCGCACTCGTGGCGGCGCTCACGGTCGGCTTCTACTCGCTCTACGTGCAGGAGTACGCGCGCGTCCGCGCCCTGCGCGAACTCTCCGACAGCCAGCAGCGGCGCTCCAGTCGTCTCGAGGCGATCGTCGAACTCGGGAACCGACTGCGTTCGACTCTGGACACGCAGGAGGTCGCCCATTTGGCCGCCGACACCGTCCGCGACACCCTCCAGTTCCGCGAGACGGCGCTGTATTTGCGCGAGGTCGACGAAGACGTGTACCGCGCGGGCGCCGTCTACGGCCAGGACCCGGAATACGACAAGGTCGTGCGCGATCGGCGGATACCGGGCGCGATCATCCGCGGTGTCTTGCGCGAGGAGTTCCGCCACGGTGACTGCTACCTGATCGACCACACGCGCTACACGTGGAGCGACGAGGAGCTCTTCTTCTTCCCGCCGGGGGGCATGCCGGACCTCGGTCCCGGCATGTTCCACCCGGACGACGCCCTTTTCGTACCCCTGTACGACCATGAGCATCGCATGATCGGGCTGTTCGACGTCTACGACCCCGCGGACGGCCGCATCCCTGACGAGGCCGGTCTCCAGCTCCTGCAGATCTTCGCCAACGTCGCCGCCAGCGCTCTCGAGAACGCGAAGTCGGCGGAGGACATGCGGCGGCGTGCCGTGACCGACGGCCTGACCGGCCTCTACAACCACCGGCACTTCCAGGAGGCTCTGGCCGTCGAGGTCGGGCGCGCCGCCCGCTATGAACTCACGTTCACGTTGCTGATGATGGACCTCGACTTCTTCAAGACGGTGAACGACCGCTTCGGGCACCCGCACGGCGACCAGGCGCTGCAGCAGATCGCCGCGGTACTACGCCAGAACGCGCGCACCAGCGACTTCGTCGCCCGCTACGGCGGCGAGGAGTTCGTGATGATCCTGCCCGGCACGACGGTCCAGCAGGCCGGCGCGCTGGCGGCGCGCATCGCGCAGGGAGTGCGCGAGATCAAGATCGACGTGCCCGACCCGCCGCCGCTGTCGATCAGCATCGGCATGGCCGACTACCCCACTTGCGGCCGCGACCGCGAGAGCCTGATCGGGGCCGCCGACGCGGCGCTGCTCTTCGCCAAGCGCTCGGGTCGCGACATGATCGCCGACTTCTCGCAGATATCGCTCGTCGAGCTCGACTCGGCGGCGATCGAGGGGCTGTCGTTCCGCCTCGCGAAGGCCGATCTGGAGACGCTCGAGGCGCTTGCCGGGGCCGTGGCCATGCGCGACGTGCTGGCCGACGGCACCGGCTCGTGCGTCACGAAGGTTGCGCGGTCTCTGGCAGAAGCGCTGGGGCTGGACGGACCCGAGAAGGATCTGTTCACCACCGCCGCCGTCATCTACGACATCGGCAAGGTCGGGATCCCGATCGAGGTGCTCAATCGGCGTGGCACGCTGACCGCGGAGGAGCGTGACGAGATCAGGCGCCACCCCGAGGTGGGCAGGAGGCTGCTCGAGAGTGTCATGAGTCTCGGCAATGCGATGCCCGCCGTCGTGCACCACCACGAGCGATGGGACGGTACCGGCTATCCCGACGGGCTCAAGGGCGAAGATATCCCGTTGCTCGCGCGGGCGATGGCGATCTGCGACGCATACCAGGCGATGGTCGCCGACCGGCCCTACCGCGATGCGATGTCGCAGGAAGCTGCCATCGGGCAGCTGCGCGCCTGCGCCGGGGGGCAGTTCGACCCGGAGCTCGTCGAGGTCTTCATCGGGGCGCTCAAGAAGGACGCGGCCCGGGACTGAACCTCAGCCTTGCGGCCACGTCGCGGCGTGGGTGTCGATGACCGTGTGAAGGAGCTCGACGGCATCGTCGTGCGGGCGCCGGAACGAGTCACGCCCCATGATCTTGCATCCTTCAGTCGTCGAAATCGCCCTTGGCGCCCTTTTCGGTGTTCAGAGACTTCGCCTTCTCGATGATCTTCGCGTCAGTCCACTCCTCGGGGTCTTCGATCCGGCTCACTTTGGGCTTGAGGTCGTGAGACCCCGCGGCGAGGATCGCATCGAGGGCAAGGGGCGCGGTATCCTCCGCGTTCAAGACCTCGGTCATCATCTTGCAGGTGAAGTCCTCGACCCGCCGGCTCATCCGCTCCCGGATCTCCTTGGGCTGAGCGAGGAGCTTGCTCTCGAAGGGCAGGTTCAGGTTCTTGTAGTCGCCCTTCTTCCAGCCCCTCTCCTCGGCGTAGGCGATCATCTCGGCCCACAGCTCCTCGGTGACACCCTCACCCGTGACCTTGATGAAGCTCCCGTCCGCGCCGAGCTGCGCGTTGCCGTAATCGTTCACCTCGAGCCCCCAGGAGATCATCTGCAGGGCGGTGGCGACGTTCGCCTTGGTGGTGCGCGTCCGGTCTGCGATGTCGCGGAGCCGCTCGGAGCTGTTGCCCGAGGTGCCGTGCTGGGCGCCGCTGATCTCATATCGCGCGAGGGCTTCGTGGATCTCGGCGGTCAGCCCGACCTGGATGCCGGCGTCAGACGCTTCGATCCCGTGCGTGGTGCCGTTGTTCAGTGCGATCCAGTCGGGGTAGATGCCGTGCGCGTTGAGCCCTCCGATGAGGAACAGCGCCTCGTGTACCGTGGAGAGCCCTTCCGTGCCCTTGATCTCGCCGACCTCGGTCTCCAGCCCTGCCCACGCCGGGATGAACGGGTTGACGGCGATGTTGGCGAGGAGGTTCTGGTCGTCGGGTTGGTGGGACGCGTCGATGGCGATCGACGTCATGCCCGCCTCGATCATCGTGGGGACCTCGACCTTCGCCTGCGCGAGGTCCTCGTCGTTCTTGATGCCGTAGTGGTCGGCGTGGATCGCAACGGGGATCGTGATCCCCATCTCGTTGCACAGAGCGTCGACGATACGTGCGATGTTCCAGTAGTTCACCGCGCAGTAAGCCTTCTGCCCGCCCTCCGACTTGGCGATCTCGACGATGAGGACGGCGTTGGCCCTCTGCGCCGCCCGCAGCGCCCCACGGATGACGAAGGAGTTACGTCCGTTCGCGGCCATCGCGATGGCCCTGCCCTTCGCCCGCATCGCCCGGTCGACGACCTTTCCGCTGACGATCAAGGCCCTGGAGTTCGGGAACAGGGACCTTATGTTCGGAGGACGGCCCACCTGGAGGGCTTTCTCGAAATCCTGTGCATACGCCATGGAAGGTCTCCTTCAGGGGTCGTGGACGGGCCGCCCGGGATTCTCGCCCGAATGCTCCCCGGCAGCAAGGGTCACGGAACCCGCGTAGCCCGGGGGCGGGGCGACGGGAGGGGAGTCTTCCGATCATCCCGTCGCTGGTCAGCGCGCCGCGCGCCGCGCTTCGCCCCGCTGGACGAGTCTCGTGTGACGAGCCGCGAGCCGCGAACCGTTGCCGCCCCTGGCGACGGCAGGCACGACGATACCCCCGCGGTCGTTGTCCATCGCGTCCGACCTCGCTACGCTTAGGCGCACTGACGACAGCCTGCGCCGCGGTGCCGTTGACGCGCAGGCTGCAACCGTCTGAAGGGGCACACAAACGACGTGACCGGCCGGCGCGCAGCGTCGCCGAGTCGCAGGGGGTGACCACGGTGACTCATGTGAAGACCCGAACCTGGCTTGCCATGCTCGCGGCGCTGACCCTCGGCGTCATGGCCGTGCTGCTGCTCGGCCAGGCAGCGGGGACGCCGACGGCCGGAGCCAGGTCGTCGAAGCCGACGCCCACGCCGTCGGCGACCTCGCTCGCCGCGCTCGCCACCGACACGGCGCCGTGGCGCCACCTCGAGGCGAACTCGTTGCAGCCGTCACCGCTCTACCTGGGCGCTACGCCGCGCGAGCTGGAGCTCCGTCTCACGCCGGCCGCCGGCACGACCGCCAAGCTGCCGGCCACGCTCAAGGCGATCGGCGACGTCCAGATCAAGGGCATCCGCCAGGAGATGATCGCCAAGAAGGTCATCACCGCCAAGCAGACGCTCACCGTCGAGTGCTGGCCGATCAGGGAGTACCGCGGCCGGCTGACGTGGGTCTTCGCGCGCTGGCGCACGAGCTCTAGCGACCCGTGGCGCTGGGTGGACCCGAGCTACATCCTGAACACCGACCCCAACACGCACGTTCCGGAGCCGCTCGACCCGACCGTGGCCGCCGACCGCACGGATCTCTTCGGCGCGGACTGGGACTACGGCTGGTACTACACGCCGCAGTTCAGCAACTGCATCTGGGTGAGGCGCGGCGCCGACATGTCGCTGGCCCCGGCGATCGAGGCGTGGCTGCCTTTGTCGCAGCTCGAGACCTACGCGCAGAAGGACCTGTCCGATCGCATCGCCTTGGCGGTGGAGCCGCCGGTCCGCCTGAACGGCAAGCCGATCACCTACACCGCCGTGACGGTCAAGAGCACCGGGACCACGTGGCCGTCGAGCATCACCTGGAGCGCCGAGCCGGCCGTTCCGACGGCGCTCGACGAGCCGACCGTGATCACCAGCTGGCCGGGTGACTTCGCCGCCGCCTACCGGGCCGACCTGCTCGCCATGGATGGCGAGGCGCCGGCCGTCTTCCCGGTCAGCGGCCGTGTGGAGTCGTTCACGGTCAAGAACAACGCCTTGGCCAGCAATCAGCTCGAGGACGTCTTCCAGTACCTCGAAGAGCGCTACAAGGTGCTGGGGATCACCACATCGAGGCAGTCGTTCACCTGGCGCGGCATGCCGCAGACCAACCTGATCGCCAAGATCCCCGGCAGCAACCCCGGACTGGCACCCGTCCTGCTTGCCGACCACGTCGACACGGCGTTCGACGAGCATCTGATCGTCAACTTCCACGAGGTCGTCGCCGTTCCTGGCGCCGACGACAACGCGACGGCCACCGCCGCGCTGTTGCGTGCCGCCGAGGTCCTCAAGAACCGGCATCCCGTGCGCACGATCTGGCTGGTGCACTTCACCGGCGAGGAGTTCCCGGCGGACGACCTCGGCTGCCGCGCGCTGGTCAGCAAGATGCTCACCGACGGCCAGGACATCGCCGGCATGGTGCTGCTCGACATGATCGGCTTCTCCGGCGTGGGCGAGAACCAGTTCCAGATCAACCCCGGTCCACATGCGGCCTCGCTCGAGATGGCGTCGATCGCCCTCGACGCCGCGGCCGACCAGGCGCCGGACCTCTCGCCGCTGCTCGAGCCGCGATACTCGGACCGCAGCTACCTCTACAACACCGACGGGATCATCCTCTCCGAGAACGGCTACCCCGTGGTGCTGATCAACGAGCACATCAATTACTACACACGGCTCATGCGGGCCTCCTACCACGACATCACCGACACCTCCGACAAGGTCAACTTCCCGTTCGCCGTGAAGCTCACCAAGCTCTCCATCGAGACGGTGGCGCGGATGGCCGACGTGCCGGCGCAGTAGGCGCTCTCTGAGCAGTCTCTGTGAGGACGGGGCCGGCCGGATGTATCCGGCCGGCCCCGTCCGTTTCCCCTGTGGCAGGCGCCACTGCCGCCAGCCTCTCGGGCTCTGCAGACTCGAGCGTGTGCGGGGACGAGCAGGGGGCACGATGGGAGCGCTACGAGATCCCTTGGTTCGACGTGCCCTTGGCCTTCCGCGCGATCATGCGTCCCCGGTCTCTCCGGCTGCGCGACCGCAGGGCGACGGTCGAGAAGCACGCGACGAGGAGCCTCATCCTCTTTGCGGCAGCCCTGCTCCTCGGCCTCAACCCGGGCTTCTTCAGCGAGAGTCTGTTCCCGGCCAGCCTCGGGGTGCTCTGGGGTCTCGTGGCCCTGCGCCTCGCCAAGAAAGGCGACCGGCAGTCGACGGCTGTCGTCGGGTTCATCCTCGGCGGCTGGGTGTGCTTCGACTGGGCGATGACGATCCTGATCAACGCCCGTTGACCGGCGGCGGGCCCGGACAGCACGGTCGGGCTGCGTGACGAGCCAGTGACCTACTCCTGCGTCACGCCGTTCGGTACGGGCGCCTTCCCGGCGTTCCCCGCGACCGGCACCAAGGTCTCGCTGGCGATACCGCTGGGCTTCACCGTCGTGAGCTCACCGACGGTGAGTGTGGGCGGTCTGGCGACTGGTCCGAGCGCGAAGGTCAGTTTCACCGTGAGGGCGGGTCCCACAGCCGGCTCCTTCCCGTACGGCGTGACCGCCGACGGCCTCGCCTCGGGTTCCCCGCAGGCGTGGCAGAAGTACGCCGCCTACAGCTACACGGACCGGATCGGCGGCAGCTCCAGCGGCGCCGTCAGCGTGAAGTGAGCCGAGCGCAGGCACGGCGGGGCGGGCCGGGTCACGGTCCCGCCCCGCCTTTCACCACGCTCAGCGCGTCAGGTGCCTCATAGCTCCTGCGAAGCGGCCGTGAGGCGAACGAGCGAAGAGTCGCCGGCCGATCAGTGCGGGCAGAGAGACTCGACCTTCGCCAGGAGCGCCTTGGGGCTGATCGGCTTCTCCACGAAATCCTGGACGGGGAGCCACGTCACGTCCCGGTCGCGATTGGAGAAGCTGCCAACGTAGATCCCCGTCTCGTTGATAGCCGAGAGCATGAGGATCGGCAGGTCGCTCGTACGCTCGTCGGACTTCAGGGCGCGGGCCAGCTCGAAGCCGGCCCCGGAATCCTCGGGGAACATCACGTCCAGGATGACGAGGTCGGCGCCGAACTCGTCGACGTTGGCGACGACGTTCTTGTCGTCGTTCTGAGCCCCGACCTCGTAACCGGCGCTTTCGAGGACGATCGAGAGCGACTCGACGATGTCCTTGTCGTCGTCGACGACGTAGACTCGCTTCACGACGCACCCCCCATTCGTGGCGTCCAAGTTCACGGAATCGATATCATGGCTACGGTCGGCTGACAAGAGGACACGTTGGGACACGACACGGATGTCATCGCCCTGGTGGGCGCGGGGAAGGGCGGCCAGGCGATCCTCGAGGCGCTCCTGCAGATCCCCGGGATCGAGGTCCGCTACGTCGTCGACATAGACCCGAACGCTCCGGGGATCGCGCTTGCGCGCAGGAACGGGATCCGCTGCCGCACCGACGGCCGCCTCGACGAACTCTCCGCCGACCCCGACGTGGACCTGGTCTTCGAGGTCACGGGCAGGCCGGAGGTCTTCGAGGCGCTGCGGGCGAGCAGACACCCCAACAGCAGCTTGCTCGTCGCCGGGGGCACGCGCATCATCTTTCACCTGCTCGACGCCCAGCGCCAGGCCGCCGTCGCCCTCGAGGAGCACCAGCGCACCCTCGAGCGAAGGATCGTCGAGCGCACTGAGGAGATCGAGCGTGCGAACCGCGACCTCGAGAAGCAGATCATGGGCTACGAGGCGCTGACGCGGCAGCTCGCGCGCGTGAACGACGAGAAGACGCGCTACCTCACGCACGCTACTCACCAGCTCAAGGCGCCCTTCGCCGCGATCCAGAGCTACGTCGATGTGATCCTCGAGGGGTATACGGGCGAGATCCCCGAGCGCACCCGCGACATCGTCGAGAAGATCCGCTCCCGATGCGAGCTGCTCTCCAGCGCTATACGCGAGATGCTCGTGCTGGCCGACCTGCGCTCCATCGACCGCGATGGGATCGAGATGAGCGCGGCCCACCTCAACGAGCTGATCAGCGAGGCGGTCAACAGTCACGCCGCCATCGCCGCCAAGCGCGGCATCGAGATCCATTTCCGGCCCCACGACGGTGCCGACCTCGTGCGCTGCCATCGCGGCCAGATGGTCACGCTCCTTTCCGCGCTCCTCGAGAACGCCGTGATCTACTCTCACGACGGCGGCTCGGTCGAGATCTCCGTGGAGACGCCGCGGCCCACGTGGCTCACGGTCTCCATTCGCGACCACGGCATCGGTATCCCGGCGCGCTGCCTGCCACGGGTCTTCGACGAGCACTACCGGGCTGACTGCGCCGTCAGGCATCACGAGAACGGCACCGGGCTCGGGCTTGCCATCGCTCGCGGGATCGCCGACCTCCACCACTTCCACCTCGATGTCGAGAGCGAGGAAGGGTGCGGCAGCGTGTTCACTCTGAGCGCTCCCCTCACGCCGGTGGCGTGAGGGGGACACCCGCGGGATGTCCTTGTGCTTGACCGTGCCGTCGCGTCACCAGACTGGGCCTCGAGGGTGCCGTCCCGCTGCGTGAGCGCGGTCGGGGAGTAAGGTTGCGGCCCATGGTCTCACTCCGACCCATCAGACGATCGAATCGCCATGTGGTCGAGGCGCTGAGCGTCTCTGCGGCCCAGCAGCGGTTCGTCAGCGGTGTCGGCGATTCCTTGCTCGAAGCGGCTGAGGAGCCAGACGGTCGCGCCATCCCCTGGGCGATCTACGCCGAGGACACGCCTGTCGGCTTTGTGATGATCAGCGACGAGGTCGGCGGCCCCGGATACAGAGCGCACTATCTCTGGAAGCTGCTGATCGACGAGCGTTACCAACGGCGGGACTACGGCACTGAGACCCTCGACCTGATCGTCGAGTACTTCCGGGCCCGCCGCGGCGTCCAGGTGATATGGACGAGCGCCGGCCGGGGCGAGGGCAGTCCGATCGCGTTCTACGAGCGCTACGGGTTCGAACAGGCCGGCGAGATCGTGTTCGACAACGAGGTCTTGCTTCGGCTCGAGATCGCCTGACTCACCCGGGGTGCGGGGAACCGGCGCGAGCAGTCCGCTCAGGACGCCCCGATCCAGGTGGGGGCGCAGATCGGTCTCGTCGCCAGAAGCGAAGACGGCTTAGGTGACCGCTTGGTCACGCGGCGTTGCCTTGCGTGCGGCCTCGCGTGTACAGTCGCACGTGATCGCGCACGGAGTGGCCGGTGCGCGACAGTCTGACAGGGGGTCCAGCCGTGCGTACCAGCAGATGCTCGCGCTTCGCGCCTGACCGGGGAACCAGTCTCCGGAGGCGGGCCCGCCGGGGTCTGCCGCTCGGCCTCATGCTGTGTCTGCTCGGCTTGGCGCTGCTCGCCGTTCCGGCCGCCCAGGCGAGGATCGCCGCCCCGCTCAGCGGAGCGTCCGTGGCCGCCTATCGTGGCGATGGCGCCGGCTCAGACTACCTGCGCGACGCGACGACCGGCGGCATCTCGGGCATCGTCAAGTCAGGCACAGGCGCGCCCCTCGGCGGCATTCAGGTGGCGGCCTACCGCGACGCCGGCGTGTTTTGGGTCTACGTGGCCGATACATCGACGGACGCTGTCAGCGGCGGGTACCATCTGCGGACCCTGAGCGCGGGACTCTACTATGTCAAGTTCTTCGATCCCGTGGGCTTCTACCTCTCGCAATGGTATGAGCTGAAGTCCAGCTCTGCGTCGGCAACCCCCGTGACGGTCGTCTCCGGCGCTGCCACTACCGGGGTCGATGCGACCATGCTGGTCAAGGTGGTGCTCGGCAAGCCGATCTGCCCCCGGGCGGTGAGGCACGGCACGCGGTTCACCGTGTCCGGCACACTGCGGCCGCAGTTCCAGGCTGGCAGCAGTACGGTCAGGCTGAAGGTCTACCGCTACACGAACGGCAAGTGGAGGCTCTACAGGCGCTACGCGACACGCAACGCCGACTCCGGCACCGCCAGCAGGTACCACGCCAGGATCAGCATCGCGCGCGCCGGCAAGTACCGCTTCAAGGCGCTTGTCGCCGCGACGACAGTGTGGGGAGCTGCCCGGACCAGCTTCAGCAGGATGCTGGTCGTCAAGTAGCGCCCCGGCTTCACGCCTGAGTTCCGTCCGGCAGGCAGGACGGGAGACCCGTCAGCTGCGGCGAAGTTGTGGAGCCGACGCGGGGAATCGAACCCCGGACCCCATCATTACGAGTGATGTGCTCTGCCAGCTGAGCTACGTCGGCTCGGGGCCAAGGCATTGTAGGCCAAGGGGGCCGTGGGCGCAAAGCGGCGCCGACCGCTTGTGAACGTGCGCGCTTTCACTATATCCATAGTGGACTTTTGCGCGGAACCGGGCACAATACATTGATACGGCGGATAAGCCGTTGATGAGGACATGATCGGAATCGCCGGAGGGACGCCCATGTCGGAGATGCGCACCATCAGCTGTCCGTCGTGCGAGACGACCAACCACGCTCTCGCCGCCGTGGACGGCATTCAGGAGTTTCGCTGCCACACGTGCGGACTCGTCTACTACGGGCCGTGCGGCTGCGATACTACCCACGCAGTCGGGGCGAGAGCACGGGTGACGTCGGATCACGCGCGGCCGTCTGCCTCGACAGGGGCTTGCGTGATCCATTGTGCCGACGACTGGCAGACCACGACGCCGCCGGTGGACGCGCGCGACAGGGCGGCGAGCCAGACACATCCGGGCTGCTGACGAGGACCGAGGGCGGAAGGGGGCGAGCGGCTTAGCCGCCGGTCCCTTCCGACCTCGGTCCGCTCGGCGAGCGCAGGCGGGCCGCCGCTCAGTGGCCCAGAAGTTCCGCGACCTCTCCGCCGATCTCCACGACCAGTTCGGGGAAGGCGGCCTCGAGCGCCTCGCTCATGGCCTCCGAGAACGTCGCCGTGTCGGCGACCTCGACGGCGAACACGCGGATCTCGTCGTCGGCCGGCAACTTCGTGCCCATCGTGCGCCCGAGTTCGAGCGCCGTGGCGAAGTTGGTGTCGTGGACGTTGCGCAGGTTGAGTGTCTCGCGTAGGGCGCGCGCGTCGAAGGCGTACCACGTGCCCGGCGCCCCGTCGGCGGTCATGATCGAGTCGAGCACGATCACGCGGTCGTAGCCGGCGATCACCTCGATGAGGTTCAGCCCGCCGACCGCGCACTCCTCGATGACGTCGAGGTCTGGGCGCCGTCCCAGCCGCTCGGCGACGGCGCCGGCCAGGCGGATGCCGACGGCGTCGTCGCTCAGGATCGGGTTGCCCATGCCGACGAGCAGCGTCTTCACGACTGACCCTCAGGGCAGACCGCCGGCCTGGCCGCCTGTGCGCGGGCCGGGCCGGCGGGAAGAAAGACGGGCGGTGGCGGCGCCTGCGCGTGTCCGCCGCCCGTAGCGCCTTGGCGGCGGCGCGCGGGTGACGTGACGGCCCTCGGTGCGACCGCGCGCTTCACCGACCCTCGCCCTCAGCAGTTCCGCTTGAAGTGGTGCGTCACGTCGCCGCCACGGTGCACGCGCACCTCAAGCGGCATCTCGCCCGGAAGGCTGTGGGTGGCGCAGCTGTAGCAGGGGTCGAAGGCCCTGAAACCCATCTCGATCATGTTGAGGATCCCTTGGTCGGGGTCCTTGCCCGGCTGGATCAGCGCCTGGGCGACCTTCTTCGTCACCATATGGATCGGGGCGTTGTTGTTGGTCGTGCCCACGATGAGGTTGGCGCTTGTGCAGATGGCGCGCTCGTCGCAGGTGTAGTGGTGGGTGAGCGTGCCGCGCATCGCCTCGACGATGCCGACGCCCTCGCCGGTGACCGTGCCGGGGATCACGCGAAACTGGTCGCCGGTGATCTCGGGGTCGGCGCAGTAGGCCCCGAGTGTCTCGGCGTTCTGCACCATCTCCACGAGCCGCGCCCAGTGGTTGGCGAGCAGCGCCCTGCTGGGGTGGCCACCGAGGGTCGCGAACATGTCCTCATAGGCCTCCTGGGCCCTCGGCGTCGCCATGCGGTCGGCGACATTGAGGCGCGCCAGGGGAGTGGCACAGTACAGACTCGTGTCGATGCCCTCGTGAAAGCCCTTCCAGCCGCGCCGCTTGAGGTACGGGAACTTGAGGTACGTCCACTCTTCGACGTGCTCGGCGACGAAGTCGGCGTACTCGCGGGGCTCGTACCGGCAGATCTCCTTGCCCGTGAAGTCGACCACCCGCACCTTGCCGTCATAGAAGTTGGGCGCGTTGTTCTCGTCGACGAGGCCCATGTTGTGGACGTCGAGCGTGTACGGCCCGTTCACGATGAGGTCGACGTACGCCGGGTTGGCGAGGACGACGTCCTTGAAGAGTTGCAGCGAGAACTGCGTGAAGTCGAAGAGCTTGTCGACCCACGGCCTGATCTGTTCGAGCTCGTCCTTCTTGAGCCCTTTGGCCACGCCGCCCGGCAGGCACCAGATGTCCTGGGTGTTGCGCCCCCCGATGATGCGCTGGATCTCCTGTGCCATGCCGCGCGCAGCGATCACCGACCCGCCGATCTCGAGCCCGACCTTGTGAACGACGCCGAGCACGTTCCGTGTCGCCGGGTCGGCGTCGGGGCCGAGCACGAAGTCCGGGGCGGCGAGGGCGTAGAAGTGGGCGATATGGCTGTGGATGTAGTGCGCCTGGTAGTACATGTCGCGCAGCTTGTGGGCGAGTGGGGCGACCTGGCCGCCGAAGCAGCCGTCGACGGCCTTGGCGCTCGCCATGTGGTGGCTCGCGGGACAGACGCCGCAGATACGGGTCACGATGCGGGGCAGCTCTTCGATGGGCCTGCCCACGACGAAGCGCTCGAAGCCGCGCAGCTCGGGTATCTGGAAGAAGGTGTCCTCCACGGCTCCGTCGTCGTCGAGGAAGATCTCGATCTTGCCGTGGCCCTCGAGGCGGGTGATGGGATCGATGCTGATCTTCCGCGTCATTGCCGGTGGCTCCTTTGCAGCTGTGAGGCCGGGATGCTGTAGCGGTTGGCGAAGCTGACGAAGTCAGGGAGAGTCGCCAGGGCCTGCTCGATCTCGTCAGGGTCCTTGCTGTCGATGATCGAAGCGACGGCGCTGACCAGCTTCGCGCCTTGATCGGCGACGCCGGGCGGCGGCCCGTAGCAGCCGCGACACGGGATGCCGCTGTCGGGACAGCGCACGCCGCAACCCGAGCGCGTCGCCATGCCGGCGCAGAAGATGCCCTGTTCCATGAGGCACTTGTCGGGGTCCTGCATGATCTCCCAGGGACGGTAGAAGCGGCTGATCTTCTTCTCAGACTTCTCGCGCCTGCAGTCGTCGCACAGGGCGCGCTCGAGGGCGCCGACCACGGCGCCTTTGGGCGGCGGGTCGGCCTGTCCGGTGAGCGCCGCAACGAGGGCCAGGATCGCCGCCTTGCACTGGTCGGGCTGGGGTGGGCAGCCGGGCACGTAGTAGTCAACGTCGACGATCTGGTCGAGCTTGTAGACGCGGTCGTAGAACTTCGGGATCTCGAGGTGGTAGCCGTTGACCGAGGTCTCGGCGAGGGGCACGGTCCGGTTGCCGGGCTCGATGGACGGATTCGTGAGATAGGCGCGTTCGAAGATCTCCGACCGGGGCACCAGATTGGCGAGCCCCGGGATGCCGCCCATGTAGGCGCAAGAGCCGTAGGCGACGAAGACCTTGCTCTTCTGGCGCAACAGCTTGCAGACGTGTTCGTTCTCGCTGTTGCGCACGGCGCCGTTCATGATCGCGACGTCGAGCTCGCCGTCGGCCATCGCCTCGACGTCGCTGTACTTGCCGTCGGCGGCGATGGGCCACAGGCGGATGTCGGCGACCTTGTCCACCTCGAGGATGAACTCGTTCGTGTCGAGAACCGAGACGTCGCAGCCGCCGCAGGCGGCGCCCCAGTAGATCGCCAGTTGCAGCTTCGTTTCAGCCACGGCTCACCTCTCCGCCATGTCGCGGGCCAGGGCCATCTTCACGGGGCTGGGTCCCAGCGCCCGGACGCGCTCGGTCATGTCGTTGACGATGTTGGCGAAGCGCTGGCCCTCGCTGGCGCTCACCCACTCGAGGCGTACGCGGTCCTCCTCGATCCCATAGTCGGCGAGCAGCTTCTTGAGCAGGGGGTAGCGGCGCATCATCTTGTAGTTGCCCTCAGAGTAGTGGCAGTCGCCGGGGTGGCAGCCGCAGATCAGCACGCCGTCGGCGCCGTCGTGCAGCGCCTTGAGCACGAAGGTCGGGTCGATACGCGCCGAGCACATGACGCGGATCACGCGCACGTTGGGCGCGTACTGGATGCGGCTGGTGCCGGCGAGATCGGCGCCCGTGTACGAGCACCAGTTGCAGAGGAAGCCGACGATGGTCGGTTCGAACGTCATGCCAGCACCCCCTCGATCTGGGCGAAGATCTGCGCGTCGGTGAAGTGGCGCGCGGTGATGGCGCTCGACGGGCAGGCCGCCACACAGGCGCCGCAGGCCTTGCACAGGGCGCTGATCACGTGGCTGCGCCGCTTCTCCCCGTCGTACTCGATCGCGGCGTACGGGCAGAGTTGGTTGCAGATGCGGCAGCCTGAGCACCTGTCCTCGTCCACCTCGGCAAAGACCGCGTCGACCTCGAGCTTGCCGCGCGCGATGCGCGCCAGGATGCGGGCCGCCGCGGCGCGCGCCTGGGCGACCGAGTCGGGGATGTCCTTGGGGTACTGGCAGGCGCCGGCGATGAAGATGCCGTCGGTCGTCGTCGCCACCGGATCGAGCTTGGGGTGGCTCTCGATGAACCAGCGGTCCTTGTCGCAGCTGATGTTGACGAGGCGCGCGACCTCTTCGGCATCGTCGCGCGCCTCCATGCCGACCATGAGGACGACGAGGTCGGCCGGGATCTCGATCGTCTCGCCCGAGAGCTTCTCGTTGACCTCGATCAGCATCTCGCAGTCGTCTTTGGGTCCGGCCTTGCGGATCACGGGGTAGTCGTTCTTCTCGTACATGAGGAAGAGCGTCTTGACCTCGGAACTGCGCCGGTAGAAGTCCTCGTGGCCCTTGCCGAATGCATGCATGTCGATGTAGATGTCGCTCACATAGCAGTCCGGGACCGCGGCCTTGATCTCGTGGGCGTACTTGAGAGCGGTCATGCAGCAGACCCGCGAGCAGTACGTGTGGAACTCTAGGTTGCGGCTCCCGACGCAGTGGACGATGGCGACGTACTGCGGCGCCCCGCCTTCCTTGGTCTCGAGCCTGCCCCCGCGGAGCATCTTCTCGAGCTCGAACGAGGTGATGACGTTGGGCAGCTTGCCGTAGCCGTAGTGGGTGATGCGACCGGCGTCGAACTCCTTGTAGCCGGTCGCGACGATCACGCTGCCCACGTCGACGGTCTGGTCCGAGACGTCGCCATCCACCTTGCTGCGGATGCGCGCCTGGAAGTTGCCGACGAATCCCTCGACGCTCTCGACCTCGGACTCGAGCAGCACGTCGATGTTGGGGTGCTCGACGACGCGCGTGATGCGCTCGGTGAGCATGTCGTGCGCCGAGTCCAGGTACGGCGCGGTGAGGTCGACCCGGGCGACGTTGCCGCCCAGGTGGTTCTCGCGTTCGACGATGTAGACCTTGCCGCCGGCGTCCGCCAGGTCGAGCGCCCCGGACATGCCGGAGATGCCGCCGCCGAGCACGAGCGTGTTGGGACACATGTCGACCGAGCGGCGCTCGAGCGGCTCGTGCCTGGCGACACGCAACACGGCGGCGCGGGTGAGCGCCATGGCTTTCTCGGTCGCCGTGTCCCGGTCGTGGTGCACCCAGCTGCACTGCTCGCGGATGTTGGCCATCTCGAGGAAGTACGGGTTGACCCCCGCCTTCTGCAGCGCCTTGCGGAACGTCGGCTCGTGCATTCGGGGGCTGCAGGCGGCGACCACGACCCTGTTCAGGCCGTGCTCCTTGATGTCGGCGACGATCATCTCCTGGCCGGGGTTGGAGCACATGTACTGGTAGGGCTGCGCCACAGCGACGCCCGGCAGGGAGGAGGAGGCCTCCACGACGGCGTCGCAGTCGACCACCTTGGCGATGTTGGTGCCGCAGTTGCAGATGTAGACGCCGATCTTCAGTTCGTCCATGCCCATCCCCCGATCACGCGGTCTGGGCCGCGCCGAGCGGCTCGGCGGCCTTGGCTTTCGCCGCCTCGACGTCGGCCCGTACGTCGGCGAAGTACATCGCCAGCGGCCGGTAGGCGAGGTGCGACCATTTGCTGAACGGCACTTCGAGGGCGAGCATCGGCACGACCCCCATGAGATGGACGACGTAGGCGACGTTGGCGGCGACGTCGGCGCCGGATCGGTGCAGGACGAACTGCAAGACCCCTGTGCCGGCGACGATCAACAGCAGGATCAGGAACATCCAGTCTGATTCGTGCGAATGCTGGTACTGGGTCTCGCTCCTGAGCATGCGGCCGCGCATGGCCCACGCGGTGGTCACCACGAGGCCTATGGCCGCCGCAAGGCCGAACGCGTGGACCCGCCAGTCCACCTGGGGGCCGGACGCCATGTACTTGAGGAAGAACATGATGAGCACCAGCATGGTCACGTAGCTCAGCATGAGCACGAGGTGCACGACCCAAGGACGCTTGCGGTCGCACTTCGCGAACCGCATCTGCGTGAAGAAGTGCAGCGGAAGCAAGTAGATGCGCGTAAGGTACGCCCCGATCGCGAATCGGGTGTCCTTGTCCTTGCCCATAGTCTTCCACCACATGCGGGCGCAGTTGCTCGCCAGGAAGAAGACGAGGACACCGGCGAGTATCCAGTCGAACACGTGGATACTCGCGCTGGGCAGGAAGGCGTTGGCCCCGTCGTAGTGGTCGATGCTGCCCCGCGAGAAGCCGAAGGCGAGGAATCCTGCGCCGGCGAGCAACGCGACGAGGACGATGGCCGCGAGCTCGGCCTTCCAGGAGCGGTAGAACAGCCGCGAGATGCCCGTCCAGTCGTAGCGCGCCGTCAGCCAGCGGCGCAGGCTCATCATGGTCTCACCCGGCTCGGCGTCGCGAGGGCACTCGTCGGAACACTCGCCGCAGTAGTAGCACAGCCAAGGGTCGAGCCCGCTATCGAGCTTGGCCTCAAGGCCCATCTGCAGCTGCCGCATGGCGCGCCGCGGGAAGACGGTATCGCCGCCCGAGAAGGGGCAGGTGGCGGAGCAGTTGCCGCAGTGGTAACACTTCGCCACGTCCTGGGCACCGTACGCCTCGAGCTCGTCGATCAGCTTGGGGTTCGCTCGGATCGCCATGACGCCTCCTCTCTGGCTTCGACGACGCTCGCGGCGCGGGCCTCGATGTCCGCGAGCGACAGGTCGGCGCGACTGTCGAGGCCGCGTCCGATGGCGATGGACTTGAGGACCCCGGCGGCGACGGCCGAGGCCTGCGCGACCGTGTCGGGGATGTCCTTGGGCGCCTGGCAGACACCGGCGACCGATACCCCGCCGCGCTCGGTGTCGGTGGGGTCGGAGTTGTAGTCGAGTTCGCTGAACCATCCCTCATCGGTGGGCAGCGAGAGCATCTGCGCGAGCGCATCGGTACCGCGCGACGGGATGAGCCCGATGGCCAGAAGGATCATGTCGATAGGGAACTCGACGAGCTTCTCTTTGACCATGTCCTCGCCACGGATCATCATCTGGCCGTCGCTCTCGAACACCTTCGCCGTGCGCCCGCGCACGCAGAAGGTGCCCTCTGCCTTGATGCGGTCGGCGAACTCCTCGTAGCCCTTACCGAAGGCGCGCATGTCGATGTAGAACTCGTAGCAGTCCGCGTCGGGGAGCTTCTCCTTGACCAGGTGCGCGAACTTGAGCGAGTACATGCAGCAGACGCGCGAACAGTAGGCGTTATGGCGGGCGTCGCGCGAGCCCACGCAGTGGATGATCGCGACGCTGCGCGGCGCCTGACCCTCGTCGGCGTCGAACACCCACTCGTCGGCCTTCTTGCGCTTGTTGAAGCGGCTGCTCTTGCAGACGATCTTGCCGCCGGTCGGTCCCGACGCGTTCGTGAGGCGCTCGAACTCGAGGGCGGTCAGCACGTTGGGATACGTGCCGTAGCCGTAGCGTTCGATCTTCGTGGCGTCGTAGACGTCGTAGCCCGTGGCGAGGACGATGTTGCCCACCTCGAGCTCGACGATCTCGTCCTTCTGGTCGAGATCGATGCACTCCTTGGGACATTTCTTCGCGCAGACCCCGCACTTCTTCCCGTCGCTGAGCACGTAGGTGCAGGTCTGCTCGTCGACGAGGTAGGCGTTCGGGACCGCCTGGGGGAAGGGCATGTAGACGGCATTACGCTCCGCGATGCCGTTGTCGAACTCGCTCGACACGTGTACCGGGCAGACCTCCATACACGCGTGACAGGCGACGCACGCTTCGACGTCGACCCGGCGCGCCTTCTTGCGCACCTTGACCGTGTAGGCTCCGGGGCGGCCGCTGACGTCTTCGATCTCGGCGTAGCTCATGAGATCGATGAAGTCGTGCTGCCCCACGGCGACCATCTTCGGCGTGAGGATGCAGGCGGCGCAGTCGAGTGTCGGGAAGGTCTTGTCGAACATCGCCATGTGGCCGCCGATCGTGCCGGTCCGTTCGACGAGGTAGACCTGCTTGTCGGCATCGGCGATCTCGAGCGCCGCCTGGATGCCCGCCACGCCGCCGCCGACGATCAAGGTCGCGGGGTGGACCGGTGTCGTGTCGGGGACGGCGGCAAGGGGGTAGGGCACGCCGAGCACCGCACAGGCGAGCACTCCCTTGGCCCGCGCCGTCCCGATGCCCCGCGAGGCGCCGAACGCGCGGAACGACGCCAGGCGCACCTCCTTCGGGTCGCCGCCGGCCAGCGCCAAGGCGCGCGTGAACGTCGGCTTGAAGAAGCCGGGCGAGTCGCCAGCGATGACCACGCGCTGGAGGTCCTCACGACGGAACTCCAAAGTAAGGTGGGCGATGTCGAGCTTGGGGAGGACCCCGAGGTCGCGCACCACCTCCACATCGGGCAGGTTGCCGGCGTAGCCGGCGACTCCATGGACACTGACCGCATCCAGGTCGCCGGTGCCGGTCTGGCAGAGATACACCCCGGTCCTCATAGACCCCCCCACGGCGTAGGTCATGGCCCCCAGGTCGACCCGGTCACGACCGACGGTCGCGACGGGACGTCTTGCCGAGTCGAGCCACACACTCGACTTTCAGACCTTGTACGCCCGCCGAGCCAATCGGTCAATGTACCGAGAGTAGCGAGCTGGACATGCACATTGTACAGTAGGTCCTTCTAGGGTCTATACCCTATACCATTTCGCGACCTCCCGGTGTTGCACGTTGAGAGCGCCCACGCGTCCGGACCCCGTCGCGGAGCGCAGCCGACGAGCGGACAAGTCGTAGCGGCGCGCTTGGGTGACCATTTGAGAGGAGTGCGGGTCTGCCCTCCGTGGGGTAGGGTTGACACTCTAGGGACCGCCGATGGGTCCGACTCGGGGGAGATCAGTGCGTCGCCTGAGGGAACAGCCAACGCTCTTGCGGTTGATAGCCGTGAACGCGGGCATCGTGTTCGCTGGCGCCGTGGGCGGCACCGCGCTCACGCGCCGGTTCGACGAGTGGCCGGCTTGGGCGCTGGTCGTCGTGTTCTTCTGTCTGGGGGCGGCCATGATCGCGGCCGCCAACTACGCGATCCTGCGTAACACGTTCCGGCCGTTTGCCGACCTGAGTCGCGCCATGGCCTCGATACACAAAGGGGAGGGGGATCGGGCGCTCGAGGTGAAGGACGCCGAGCCAAGTCTCCGCGACGTCGCCCAGGCCGCCAGCGAGATGCTCGACCGTATCGACGTGGAATCGCGCGCCTACTCGGCGAAGATCTTCGCGTCGATCGAGAACGAGCGGCGGCGCATCGGCCGCGAGCTGCACGATGAGACCAGCCAGTCACTCGCGGCAGCGCTCCTCAACCTCGATCTCGCCGAGAAGGCGCTGGACCCAGTCGCGCCGGCCGCCGGGGAGCGCATCGCCAACGCCAGACAGCTTGTCCGCCACAGTCTCAGCCAGGTCAAGCTGCTCATCCACGACCTGCGTCCCTCGATGCTCGATGATTTCGGCCTCGTCCCCTCGTTGCGCTGGTACGTCCAGTCGCATCTCCAGGGTTCCGGCCTCGAGGTCGAGGCCGACCTGCCGACTGACAACCGACGCCTGCCGAGCGAGGTCGAGACCGCGTTGTATAGAATCGCCCAGGAGTCGCTGGGGAACATCGCCCGGCACTCGGGCGCGACGCGGGCGTTGCTTTCGCTCGAGATGCAGTCGGGGTACGTCGCCATGCTGATCAGCGACAATGGCCGAGGTTTCGACCCAAGGGACGTGATCCTCGACAGAGAGGGACGCTACGGCGTCGGATTGCTGTCGATCAAGGAGCGCGCCGAGTTGCTGCGCGGTACGGCGCGCATCACGTCGGCACCGGAAAGAGGAACGCAGGTGCACATCGTCATACCGCTGCAGGGGGAGAGCCCCGAGAGGGTGAGGGAGGAGTGACGCAGTCCGCAGACGGGCGTGAGCCCGCGATCCGTGTGCTGCTCGTGGACGACCACACGATTCTGCGCGAGGGCGTACGCGCGCTGCTCGCCAACGAGCCTGAGATCGTGGTCGTCGGCGAGGCAGGCGACGGCGAGGAGGCTCTGGAGAAGGTCGAAGCGCTGCGTCCCGACGTCGTCCTCATGGACATGGTGATGCCGCGCATGAACGGCCTCGAGGCGACCGGTCATATCAAGCGTCGCCACCCCGAGGTCAAGGTGCTCATCCTGAGCATGTACGACGACGACGAGTACGTTCAGCAGGTCATCCAGGCCGGCGCCTCAGGATACCTGCTCAAGGGTATGGCCGCCGACGATCTGATCCTCGCCATCCGCGAGGTGCAGGGCGGGTCTTCCTTCCTCAACCCGGCCGTCGCCGCGAAGCTGATAGAGGACTACGTGCGCCGCGTGCGCGGCGACGGTGGCGCCATGAGCGCGGAGCCGCTCACGGCGCGCGAACGCGAAGTGCTCAAGCTGATCGCCGAGGGCAACACGAATCAGGAGATCGCCGACGTGCTGTGCCTCAGCCGCAAGACGGTCGAGAGCCACCGCGCGAACATCATGCGCAAGCTCGACTTGCACGACGTCACCGAGCTCGTCAAGTACGCTCTGCGCTCCGGCCTGATCCGGCTAGACTAGCGCGCCCGAGAGCCCTTCGTTTCGACATCATGGTTGGATCGGTGGTGGGCAACGCAGGCGGCCGCTCCACTTTGGCCTACACACCACGGTCGATGACGAATCGCGTCGGACCGCCGGATTCACGGACTGCGCGCGGCGGCTACAGCGAAAAACCCACGCATTCTGGGGTGTTTCCCCGACGGCCGGCCGGCCGTCGGGGGGCGTCGGTGATCATCCTCCATTCGGGTGGCGCCCCCCTCGCCTTCTTGTACAGAACGTTCAAGGCGAGGTGGACTCTCGCGTGATACGTTGTACTCTGTGAAGAGAGTCGCGTGAGGGTTCCTTTTCTTTCGGAGCAGGGTGATAGAAGCCAGCACGTGCGAGACTGTTCACAAGGGTGGACACCCCTCGCTGCGGCCCGCGGTCGTCGCTGGCCTTCACGCCTTGTCCGTTCGCGCGTCTCGGAAGGTCCTTACGCTCCGCTCCCTCGAGGGATGACGGGGCTGCCACGCACGCCGCTCAGTTGACGAACTGGAGAGGGGAATGACGGAACTAGCGACCACAGCGCAAGCGAGGGAGCTGCATCGGCGATTCACCGAGGACGTCATGGCCATGCCGTCCGGTGAGAAGATCAAGATCTGCCAGCAGTGCGGCACCTGCACCGGGTCCTGCCCGACGAGCTACCTCATGGACTACGGGCCGCGTGAGGTCATCGCCGCGTTCCGCGCCGGGATGATCGACAAGGTGGTGAAGAGCAACACGATCTGGCTCTGCACCTCGTGCTACTACTGCACCGTCCGTTGCCCGGCCGGCATCAAGATCACCGATCTCATGTACGAGCTCAAGCGCATGGCCATCAAGTACGACCTCACGCCGAAGACCAGCAGGAACCCGGCGATGACCAAGATCTTCGTCGACAGCGTTCGCAAGCACGGCCGTAACCACGAGGTCGAGCTGATGGCCAAGTTCATGCTGACCAAGGACTGGAGTCTTCCGTTCAAGTTCTGGCAGCTCGGGCTGAAGCTGTTCACCGCCGGCCGCATGCCACTGACGGCGACGAACATCCGCGGCCGCGAGGAGCTCGAGAAGATCTCTGCGTACCTCGAAGCCCAGGAGGCGAACGCCCAATGAAATACCTCTACTTTCCGGGCTGCTCCGCGGAGGCGACGGGTAAGGCCTACGACATCTCGACGCGCGCCATGATGGAGAAGCTCGGCGTCGAGCTCGTCGAACTCGACGACTGGAACTGCTGCGGCGCCACGAGCTACTTCTCGGTGCGCGAGCTCGACTCGTTCGCGATCGCCGCGCGCAATCTCGCCATCGCCCAGGAGATGGGCGACGACGAAGTGTGCGTCATCTGCAACGCCTGCTACACGACGCTGGCCAAGACCAACCGCTACATGGCCGAGGATCCGCGCATCTTCGAGGCCGTCAACGGCGCCCTGGGCGCCGTCGGACGCAGCTACGACGGCAAGGTCAAGGTGCGCCACATCGTCGACATCCTCGTGAACGACATCGGCCTGGAGGCGGTGACCGAGCGCGTCTCGCGCCGCCTCACGGGTCTGCGCGTGGCGCCATACTATGGCTGCCAGTTCTCGCGCCCCATGGGTAGCTTCGACGACGTGCAACTGCCCACCACCATGGACCGCCTGTTCGAGGCCATGGGCGCCGACGTCATCACCGACTTCGACGCCAAGACCGACTGCTGCGGCGGCATGATGATGCTCACGCGCGAGGACGCGGCGCTTCGTCTCTGCCACGAGCTGCTCACCGCCGCGCGACAGTACAAAGCCGACGTGCTCGTGGCCGCCTGCCCGCTGTGCGAGATGAACCTCGAGGGCTACCAGCCGCGGGTGAACAAGACCTACGGCACCGACTTCAACATCCCGGTCATGTACTTCACCCAGCTCGCCGGCCTGGCGCTGGGCGCCGACCCCAAGCAGCTCGCCATGGAGAAGCAGGTCGTCTCCTGCGACCCGGTGCTCGCTGCGATCCCAGCGTGAGCGGCGAGGAGGAGAGGACGATGGCAGAAGAGAAGATCGGCGTCTACATCTGCCACTGCGGCACCAACATCGCCGGCACTGTCGATGTCGAAGAGGTGACGCGCTGGGCAGCTGAACAGCCGAACGTGGCGATCGCCCGTGAGTACAAGTACATGTGCTCGGACCCGGGCCAGGACCTCATCAAGCAGGACATCAAGGAGAACGGGATCACGCGCGCCGTGGTGGCCGCCTGTTCGCCGACGATGCACGAACCGACCTTTCGCAAGGCGGCCGGCGACGGCGGGCTCAATCCCTACCTGCTGCAGATGGCGAACATCCGCGAGCACTGTTCGTGGGTGACGATCGACCACGACGCGGCCACGGAGAAGGCGAAGCGCATCCTCGGCGCGCAGATCCACCGGCTGCCGCTGAACGTCCCGCTGCAGCCCATCGAGGTGCCCGTCAACCCCAACGTCATGGTGGTCGGTGGCGGCATCGCCGGCATCGAGGCGGCGCTCAAGCTGGCCGCCACGGGCAAGAAGGTCTACCTGGTCGAGAGAGACCCCTCGATCGGCGGCCATATGGCGATGTTCGACAAGACCTTCCCGACGCTCGACTGCGCGGCGTGCATCCTGACGCCGAAGATGTCGGCCGCCGGCAAAGAACCGAACATCGAGATGCTCGCCTATAGCGAGGTCACCCAGGTCGACGGCTACGTCGGCAACTTCAAGGTCAAGGTCAAGAAGAAGGCGCGCTTCATCGACACCGACAAGTGCACCGGCTGCGCCCTGTGCACCGAGGCCTGCGTCGTGCGCAAGGTGCCGAGCGAGTTCGACATGGGGCTCAGCAAGCGCGCTGCGGCCTACATCCCCTTCCCGCAGGCCGTCCCGCTGCGCGCCACGATCGACCCGACGCGTTGTCTGACGCTGACCGGCAAGAAGTGCAAGCAGCCCTGCGTGGCCGCCTGCGGTCCCGAGGCCATCGACTTCGAGCAGAAGGACGAGGAACTGGAACTCGAGGTCGGCGCCATCATCATGGCCACTGGCTTCCAGCTGTGGGACCCGACTCCGGAGACGCGCTACAGCTACGGCAAGCTCGACAACGTCATCTCGAGCCTCGAGTTCGAGCGCATCTCCAACGCCTCCGGCCCCACCGGCGGGCACATCGTCTGCAAGAACGGCGAGGCGCCCAAGTCGGTCGCGATCCTGCACTGCGTCGGCAGTCGCGACGACAACCACCAGGAGTTCTGCTCGCGCGTGTGCTGCATGTACTCGCTCAAGTTCGCGCACCTCATCAAGGAGCACCTGCCCGAGACCGAGGTGTACGAGTGCTACATCGACATGCGCACCTACGGCAAGGGGTACGAGGAGTTCTACAAGCGCCTCATGAACGAGAGCGTCCACTTCATCCGCGGCCGCGCCGCCGAGGTGAGCGCCGTGGCGCTCTCGCCGGAGGAGCAGGGTGAGCTGGTCGTCAAGGTCGAAGACACGCTGCTGGGCATCACGCGGCGACTGCCCGTCGACATGGTCATCCTCTCGTCTGGGCTTGCGCCGCGCGCCGACGCCAAGGCGACGTCGCAGATCTTCGGCTTCGGCTGCAGCTCCAACGGGTTCTTCCTCGAGCGGCATCCCAAGCTGGAGCCGGTGAGCACCGTCACCGACGGCATCTTCATCGCCGGCTGCTGCCAGTACCCCAAGGACATCCCGGACACGGTGGCTCAGGCCGGCGCGGCTGCGGCAGGCGCCTTGGCGCTCGTCGACAACGCCACGGTCAAGGTCGAGCCCACCATCTCGTACATCGACCCCGAGAAGTGCTCGGGTTGTCACATCTGCGTAGGCCTCTGTCCGCACGCCGCGATCCAGTACAACGCGGAGAAGGACGCGGCGGAGGTCATCGAGGCGGCCTGCAAGGGCTGCGGGGTCTGCGTCGCCGCCTGTGGCTCGGGCGTCCCGCAGCAGCGCGGCTACCTTGACGAGCAGATCTTCGCCGAGATCGAAGGAGCCCTGGTCGTATGACGGCGGCGTCGGAGAAGGAGTCCAGAGTGAGTGACCAGTTCGAACCACGACTGATCGGCTTCCTCTGCCGCTGGTGCAGCTACAACGGCGCCGATCTCGCCGGCACGTCGCGGATGAAGTACCCGCCGAACCTCGTGCCGATCAAGACCAACTGCTCGGGCCGGGTCGACCCGACCCACATCATGAAGGCTCTCGCCGAAGGCGCCGACGGCGTGCTCATCGCCGGCTGCCACCCCGGTGACTGCCACTACATCAACGGCAACTACCGCACGGCGGGCCGCTTCCCGCTGATGCACAAGCTGCTCGAGCAGCTCGGCCTGGAGCCCGGGCGCGTGCGGCTCGAGTGGGTCTCGGCGGCCGAGGGCGACAAGTTCGCCCGCGTCGTCACCGAGTTCACCGAAGAGATCCGCGCCCTCGGCCCGCTCGGCTGGAGGACCCAGACCGACGTCGACCCGGCCAAGCCCGGTACCGCGGCTTCCGATCGCGTCGAGGAGGCGGTGCCGGCATGAGCAAGTTCAAGTTCGCCATGTACTGGGCCGGCAGCTGCGGCGGCTGCGAGATCGCCGTCCTCGAGATAAAGGAGAAGATCCTCGAGGTCGACGCGAACTTCGACGTCGTCTTCTGGCCGGTGGCCGTCGACTTCAAGTACAAGGACGTCGAGGGGTATGACGACGGCTACATCGACGTCTGCCTGTTCAACGGCTGCATCCGCAACAGCGAGAACGAGTACATGGCCAACCTGCTGCGCAAGAAGTCCAAGGTGCTCGTCGCCTTCGGCGCCTGCGCGACCATGGGCGGTATCCCCGGGCTCATCAACGAGGCGACGGCCCAGGAGCTCAAGGAGCTCGTCTACACGAAGAACCCGTCGATCGACAACCCTGAGGGCGTCTTCCCGCAGGAGAAGTACGAGGTCCCCGAGGGCGAGCTCGACCTGCCGCACCTCTACGACACCGTGAAGACGCTCGGCCAGTGTGTCGACGTCGACTACTTCATGCCGGGATGCCCGCCCGAGGCGCATCAGATCGCGGCGGTGCTCGACGTCGTGACCGCCGCCCTCAAGGGCGAGGCCGCGCTGCCGCCCAAGGGCGCCGTCGTCGGCGTCGCCCCCAAGTCCTGTTGCGACGAGTGCAAACGGGTCAAGGAAGAGAAGAAGATCGGCGGCTTCCGGCGCATCTGGGAGTTCTTCCCCGACCCAGAGAAGTGCCTGCTCGAGCAGGGCGTGGTGTGCATGGGTCCCGCCACCCGCGCGGGGTGCGGCGCGCGCTGCACCACGGTCGGCATGGCCTGTCGCGGCTGCTACGGGGCTCCCGACGGCGTCATCGACCAGGGCGCCAAGATGCTCAGCACGCTGGCCTCCATCGTCGATGCGCCGACGCCCGAGGAGATCGCCGAGATCGCCGCCACACTGCCCGACCCGGTCGGCACCTTCTACCGGTTCGGGCTCGCCAGTTCGCTGCTCAGGAGGGCGAAGGTCTGATGAAGAAGATATCCGTCGATCCCATCACCCGCCTCGAGGGCCACGGCAAGATCGAGATCTTCGTCAACGACGCCGGCGAGGTCGCCAACGTCTACTTCCAGATCCCCGAGCTGCGCGGCTTCGAGCGCTTCTGCGTCGGCCGCCCGGTCGAGGAGCTGGCGCGCATCACGCCGCGCATCTGCGGCGTCTGCCCCGAGGCGCACCACTTTGCCGCCACGAAGGCCATCGACGCCGTGTTCGGCGTCGAACCGGCGCCGGCTGGTCTCAGGCTGCGCGAGCTGCTCTACAACGCCTTCTACGTCACCGACCACACCACGCACTTCTACGTGCTCGCCGGCCCCGACTTCGTGATCGGGCCGACCGCGGATCCCGCCGAGCGCAACATCCTCGGCGTGATCCACAAGGTCGGCCTCGAGACCGGCGGCGCCGTGATCAACCTGCGCGCCGAGGCCGCCGAGCTCATCAGCATGATCGGCGGCAAGCAGATCCACCCGGTCTGTGGCCTGCCCGGCGGTGTGAGCGCGGCGGTCACGAAGGAGCAGCAGGAGCGCATGATCCAGATCACGACCGCCCAGGTCGAGTTCGCCAAGTTCACCATGCAGCTCTTCAACGACGTGGTCCTCGCCAACAACGACTACGTCGACCTCATCAAGAGCGACGCGTTCACGCACCAGACCTACTACATGGGCATGGTCGACGAGAACAACAAGATCAACTTCTACGACGGCAAGATCAGGGTCACCGGTCCTGACGGCGCCGAGCTCGTCAAGTTCGAGGGCAAGGACTACCTGCAGCACCTCGCCGAGCATGTGGAGCCCTACAGCTACCTTGTCTATCCGTATCTCAAGGACGTCGGCTGGAAGGGCTTCGTCGACGGCAAAGACTCGGGCGTCTATCGCGCCTCGCCGCTGAGCCGGCTCAACGCCTCCGACGGCATGACCACGCCGCTCGCCCAGGCCGAATACGAGCGCTTCTACTCGACGCTCGGCGGCAAGCCGGTCCACGCCACGCTCGCCACCCACTGGGCACGCCTCGTCGAGCTACTGTACGCGGCCGAGCGCGCCCACGAGCTGGCCACCGACCCCGACCTCACGAACCCCGACGTGCGCACGATCCCGACGGGCATCGTGGGCGAAGGCGTCGGCGTCGTCGAGGCGCCGCGCGGCACCCTGTACCACCACTACAAGACCGACGACAAGGGCATCGTCACGAACGTCAACCTCATCGTCGGCACCACCAACAACAACGCCGCCATCTCGATGTCGCTCAAGAAGGCCGCCGAAGGCCTCATCAAGGGCGGCGCCGAGGTCAGCGAAGGTACCCTCAACATGATCGAGATGGCCTTCCGCGCCTACGACCCCTGCTTCGGCTGCGCCACGCACACGCTGCCCGGCGACATGCCGCTCGAGGTCGCCGTCAAGAAGGAGAGCACGCGCGAGGTCGTCACGAGCGTCAAGAGGAACATGTGAGGTGACCTCCACCCTCGTCCTCGGCATGGGCAACCCGATACTGTCGGACGACGGCGTCGGTCTCTACGTCGCCGAGCGTCTGCAGGCGGGCCCCATGCCGGACGGGGTGGAGATCCAGCAGAGTGAGGTCGCCGGGCTGCGCCTGCTCGAGCTGGTCACGGGCTACGACAAGGTCGTGATCGTCGACGCCCTGCGCAGCGGACGCGAGCCCGGCGACATCGTCCGCTACGAAGCCAGTGAGTTCAAGGGCGGCCACCGCTACGGCTCGGCGCATTCGATCGGCCTTCACACGGCACTCGAGCTGGGCCGCCGACTCGGCATGCCCATGCCCGAGGACGTGACCGTGTTCGCCGTCGAGGCCGAGGACATCGAGACGTTCGGCGAGGAGTTCTCGCCCCCGGTCGCCGCCGCCGCCGAGAAGGTCATCGACCTGGTACGGGCCGAGGTGGGCGCGGGGTGACCCGCGGCCCGGCCGGGCGGCCGACGGCGGCCCGGACGGCGGCGCAGGCAGCCGCGCGCCCACCTCGGGACGATCTTCCGTGAACGCCGAGTTCATCACCGTCACCGGCGTCGTCCAGGGCGTCGGGTTCCGCCCCTTCGTGTACGGGTTGGCGCAGCGGCTGGGCGTGCGCGGCTGGGTGCGCAACACCTCAGCGGGGGTCGATATCCACGCCGAGGGCGACGCGGCGCTGCTTGAGACGTTCGCGCGCGGAATCCGCGAGGAGGCGCCGCCGCGCGCCTACGTGGCGACGCTGACGCGCGCCGCGGCGTCGCACGAGGGCCACGACGGCTTCGTCATCGTCGAGAGCGCCCCCGACCCTGACGCTTACCAACTCGTCTCTCCCGACATCGCGACCTGCGACGACTGCCGCCGCGAGCTGCTCGACCCCGCGGACCGCCGTCACGAGTACCCGTTCACCAATTGCACCAACTGCGGCCCGCGGTTCACGATCATCGAGGGTCTACCGTACGACCGCGAACGCACGACGATGCGCCACTTTCCGCTGTGCCCTGCCTGTCGCAGGGAGTACGAGGACCCTTCCGACCGGCGCTTTCACGCCGAGCCGAACGCGTGTCCGGTGTGCGGGCCGCGCGTGCGGCTGGTGCGGCGCGTGGACGGCGGCGCCGTAGAGTTGGCAGTGGGCACGACCGACGATCCGGCGGCGCCGATCCGCACCGCCGCCGAGCTGCTTCGGGACGGTGAGATCCTCGCCGTCAAGGGGCTCGGCGGCTTTCATCTCGCCTGCGACGCGACCGACGGCGCCGTGGTCGGGAGGCTCAAGGAACGAAAGCGCCGCCCCGACAAGCCGCTCGCGGTGATGTTCGGCGACCTGGACGAGCTTCGGCGGCACTGCCGCGTGGACCCCGAAGAGGCCGACCTGCTTACGTCTCCCGAACATCCCATCGTGCTCCTCGACTGGCGCGAGGTCCGCGCCGACGGGACGATCGGGCCAGAGGTTGGGTCGGCCAAGACGGACATCCCGCCGGTCGACGCCGGCGTCGCCGCAGGTCAGCGGTACCTCGGCGCCATGCTGCCCTACACGCCGCTTCACGTGCTGCTCCTGCGCGCCGCGGGTCGGCCGCTCGTGATGACCAGTGGCAACCTCGCCGAGGAGCCCATCGTCAAGGGCTGGGAAGAGGCCGGCAGGCTGGCCCACATAGCCGACGCCTACCTCCTGCACGACCGCGAGATCGCGGCGCGCTACGACGACTCGGTGGCCCTGGTGCGTCGCGGCCGGCCGCGGCTCGTCCGTCGCTCGCGCGGCTACGCGCCCTTCCCGGTGCCCCTGCCTCGGGCGCTCCCTCAGGTCTTGGCCTGCGGCGCCGAGCTCAAGAACACGTTCTGCGCCACGCGCGACGCCTACGCCTTTCTGAGCCAGCACATCGGCGACCTCGAGAACCTTGAGACGCTCGAGCACTACGAGACGAGTATCGCCCTCTACGAGCGGATGTTCAGACTGGAGCCTGAGGTCGTCGCCTACGACCTGCATCCCGAGTACCTGGCGACGAAGCACGCGCTGAAGCTGCCCCAGGACGAGAAGGTCGCCGTGCAGCACCACCACGCGCACCTGGCGGCGCGGCTGATCGAGAACGGGCGAGAAGATCAGGCCATCGGCGTCTGCATGGATGGCCTGGGCTACGGCGCCGACGGCGTGCTGTGGGGCGGGGAGGTCTTGGTAGGCGACCTGCTCGGCTACGAGCGGGTCGCCCACCTCGAGGAGCTCCCGCTGCCCGGCGGCGCGCTCGCCATCGAGCGTCCAGCGCGGACGGCCGCCGGCTGGGTGTACGCGCTTCTCGGCGACGAGGGGCTCGCGCGGGCGGCGCGGCTGCTGCGCGGCCGCGCCGGCGGACGCGAGCCGTTCCTCTCGGAGGAGGAACTGGCCGCCGTGGCGCGCCAGGTGCAGACCGGCGACAATGCGCCGCTCACGACGAGCTGCGGGCGGCTCTTCGACGCCGTCGCCGCGCTGGCCGGCGTGCGCGGCAGCATCACCTATGAGGGCCAGGCGGCGATCGAACTGGAGATGATGTCGCGCCCCGGAGGCGAACCGTATCCGTTCGAGATCGATGGGGAAGTCGGGACGGCTCCCGCCGCCGTGGTGCGCCTGGCGTCCGTGTTCGCCGCGGCACTGGATGACGTCGAGGCGGGGCGCGAGCCCGGCTACATCGGCTCGCGCCTGCACGCGACGGTCGCTGCGCTCACTCTCGAGCTGTGCCGCCGGGTCCGCGCGGCGAACGGCCTCGCCGTCGCCGCGCTCACCGGCGGCGTCTTCCAGAACCGTCTCCTCAGCGACCTGTGCGAAGACGCGCTCGAGGCCGACGGCTTCGAGGTCCTCAGCAACGGCCTCGCGCCCGCCAACGACGGCGGCGTCGCGTTGGGGCAGGCCGCCGTGGCGGGCTATACTGTCCTCCGCCGTCGCGGCCTGCTCGACTGACCGGCGGCGGCCCGCAGCACTTCGACGACAGGACCACCGCATGTGCCTCGCCCTTCCCATGCGCATCACCGCCATCGACGGCCAGCTGGCGACCATCGTCGCCGAGGGCCTCGAGCAGCGCGCCAGCGTTGTGCTCGTGCCCGACGCCCAGATCGGCGACTACGTCCTCGTGCACGCCGGCTATGCGATCAGCGTGATCGACGAGGCCGAGGCCGACGAAACGTACGCCCTGCTCGCGGAGCTGGCGGAGGCGGCGGCGTGGGAAGACTCGCGCGACCGGCGCCACGAGACCGGCGGGACCTTCGACAGGGACGGTTCGCAGGAGGACGCGTGACGCGGCCGGCCGACGCCGTCCCGCCGGGCGCCCTGAAGCGCCTCGCCGCCGACCTCGCCGCCGAGGCGAGCGCGGCGCTCTTCCGCCGCGGGTCCTCGGCGCTCACCTTCATGGAGGTGTGCGGCACGCACACCATGGCGATCGCCCGCTTCGGCCTGCGCGACCTGCTGCCGCCCGAGGTGCGCCTTGTCTCCGGCCCCGGTTGCCCGGTCTGCGTCACCGCGATGGGCGACCTCGACAAGGTCATCGCGCTCGCGCGCCTGCCCGAGGTGACGCTGACGACCTTCGGTGACCTGGTGCGCGTCCCCGCGTCACACTCGTCGCTCGCGGCCGAGCGCGCCGCCGGCGCCGACGTGCGCGTCGTCTACTCGCCGCGCGACGCTATCGAGATCGCAGCCGGCGAGCCTGCGCGTCAGGCCGTTTTCGCCGGCATCGGCTTCGAGACCACGGCGCCCACCGTGGCCGCCGCGCTGCTCGAGGCGCAGGCGCGGGGTCTCTCGAACTTCAGCGTCCTCAGCATGCACAAGACGATGCCACCGCCGCTCAAGGCGTTGCTCGAGTTGGGCGAGACCGACATCGGCGGCTTCGTCCTCCCGGGCCACGTGAGCGTGGTCACGGGCTCGGCCTGCTACGAGTTCCTCGCCCGTGAGTACGGCGTCGGCGGCGTGATCGCCGGCTTCGAGGCGCACGACGTCCTGCAGGCCCTGCTGGCGCTCGCGCGCCAGACGAGGCCGGCGATCGAGATCGGGTACGGCCGCGCCGTGCGCCCTGAGGGCAACCGCGTGGCGCAGCGCCTGATGGCGCAGGTGTTCGAGCCCTGCGACGCCGACTGGCGCGGGCTGGGCGTGATCCCCGGCTCAGGGCTCCGCTTGCGTGACGAGTACGCGGCGTTCGATGCCGAGCGTCGCTTCGACGTCGAGGCGGGGCAGCCGCTGGAGCCCAGGGGCTGTCGCTGCGGCGAGGTCCTGCGCGGCGTGCTCGACCCGGCGGAGTGCGCGCTGTTCGGCGCGCGCTGCACGCCCGAGGACCCCGTCGGCGCCTGCATGGTGTCGAGCGAAGGCGCCTGCGCGGCGCGCTACCGGTTCCGGGGAATCGATGACTGAGGCGGGGAAGAGGGGCGACGCCGCCGGGCCGGGCGCCGCAGGCGCCACCCCCGGCGGCCGCATCCTCCTCGGGCACGGCAGCGGCGGCAAGCTCTACCGCGACCTCGTGCGCGACGTCTTCGTCAAGGCGTTCGCCAACCCGTTGCTCGAACGCCTCGACGACGCCGTCGCGCTGACTCCGAGCGGCCGCATCGCGTTCACGACCGACAGTCACGTCGTCCAGCCGCTGACGTTCCCCGGCGGCGACATCGGCCGCCTCGCGGTCGCCGGTACGGTGAACGACCTGGCGACGGCGGCGGCGCGCCCGCTGGCGCTCGCCGCCGCCTTCATCATCGAAGAAGGCTTCGCCGTCGACGAGCTCGAGGCGATCTGCGCCAGCATGGCGGCCACGGCCGAGGAAGCAGGCGTGCCGATCGTCACCGGCGACACCAAGGTCGTCGAGCGCGGCGCCTGCGACGGCGTGTACGTCACGACCACGGGCGTCGGCGAGATCGTCGTGGGCCACGAGCTCGGCGCGCAGACTGTGTGCGACGGCGATGCGGTCATCCTCTCGGGCGGCATCGGCGACCACGCGGTCGCCGTCCTGGCCGCCCGCGGCGACTTCCACTTCAGCGCCGACGTGCGCAGCGACTGCGCGCCGCTCTGGAGCCTGGTCGAAGCTGCCGTCGATGCTGCACGCGACGTCGGCGAGGAAGAGAGTCTTCACTTTCTCCGCGACCCCACCAGGGGCGGCCTCACGACCGTTCTTGCCGAGCTCGCCGAGGAGGCGAAGCTCGGTATCGAGGTCGAGGAAGCCGCGATCCCGGTGTCGCCGGCGGTGCGCTCGGTCTGCGATCTGCTCGGCTACGACCCGCTGACGCTGGCGAACGAGGGCAAGATGGTCCTGGTCGTCGCCCCCGAGACGGCCGAAGCCCTCGTCGCCGCGCTGCGCGTGCAGCCGCTGGGCCGCGACGCGGCGCAGGTGGGCGTCGTCACCTCCGCCCACCCCGGCCGCGTCGCCCTGCGCACCGTCTACGGCACACGCCGCGTGCTCGACATGCCGGTGGGCGAGCTCCTGCCGCGGATCTGCTGACGTCCCGACCCGTGGCGGTCTGCGGTGGCCTCAGGCTGCGGGCGTGATCGATCGCCGCTGCGCAGCGTCAACCACTCGCCCGTCCCATCGTCTTCCCGCAGCGGAGATCGTCATCCTCGACCCTCATGACCAGCCTGCATAGGCTTCCAAAGGGTCGTGTCATCGATGTGTTGCACAATGCAACCAAGGAGGGTAGCGTGTTGGAGAAGGAGGCGATGATCATGCCCGTTCTCCACGTGCGCGGCATCTCCGAGGACCTGCATCGACGCATCAAGAGACAGGCGACGTTGGAGCACCGCTCATTCACCGCGGAGGTCATCCATCTGCTCGAGCGGGGCCTTGACGCCGAACGATCTCAGCCCAGCATGGCCGAGGTGCTCGAACGAGCGCGTCAGCTGCGGGAGTCCGTCGAGAACACGGGGCGGCACGTCGACAGCACGGAGATCCTTCGGCAGGAGCGTGAGAGACGGACACGGCAGCTGCTTGGGGAGTAGTCGACGCCAACGTCGTCCTGAAGCTGGTCCTGCCGTGGGAGGAGCTGGCTTCCGAGGCCGCGGCCGTTCTGGGTCACGGCGATCCGCCGCCCTTGCCGTGGGCGACGGTCGACTTTCTCGACATCGAGTGCGCGAACGTGCTCGCCAGCACCACGCGCCACGGCACGATCGACTTGCCCTACGCCGAGGCGAGCCTGGGCATCGTCGCGGCCTTGCCCCTGGCACGCTGGCCGAGCGCTGCCGTCCTTCAATCGGCTCTCCGGCTCAGCTGCGAGCACGACGTCTCCGTCTACGACGCCTGCTACGTCGCGCTCGCCGACGCCTTGGGCATACCCGTGATCACGGCCGACGACAGGCTTGTCCGCAGGCTGGAGGGCACCCGCCACGCGGTCGTGCACCTGCGCGATGTCGGCGCGGGTCGGGGCGAACACCCGTCGGGGACGTGAAGCGCGAGCGGCGGACGCGAAGAACGAGGATCAAACGATGATGGTAAGGAGGAGGACTGGAGCCCGGTCACGGACTCGAACCGTGGACCCCCTCCTTACCATGGAGGTGCTCTGCCGACTGAGCTAACCGGGCTCGCTGGTGGGGGAGCTAGGATTTGAACCTAGGTAGGCTGCGCCAACGGATTTACAGTCCGCCCCCTTTAACCACTCGGGCACTCCCCCGGGAGCAGGAGTCGATGCTAGAGGAAAGGGGGGTCGAGTTCAACCGGTCGCCGAGGCTGTCAGAAGGCGCCTTGGAGCCTGAATTGAGCCTCCAGAGGGCCTTTGGTATCATCCTCTTCCCATCGGTGGCGGCGTAGCTCAGGTGGTCAGAGCAGCGGAATCATAATCCGCGTGTCGTAGGTTCGAGTCCTACCGCCGCTACCACCTTCCCCTCACAAAGTGCCTGCTCGGGGTACTGTTCTATCGTCTACAGCTTCAGAGAGTCCAGCAATCCGTGGACGAGGAATGCCGGCCAGACCAGGGCCTGGAGGACGCCCCAGACTCCGTCCCAGAACGACGTTGCGCTCTCGATGTAATAGACGAGCGCACCGATGAAGCCAAGTCCGTAGACCGCCCCGCCACCGGCTGCGCCCGCATTCGCATTGCTGCCCGCCATCCTCACTCCTTGGCCGTCATGGCTCCTTGCACGCCCAGCACATCACTCGGAAGACGTCGGCGCAAGTGGCCGGCCGCCGTTTCGGGGACTCACGCCTACACGCACAGATCGTGCGCTCGTCGCCACCCTTGACAACGCCCCGGTCACCCGGCGACGCGTCAAACGCTTGCACGAATGCCACGACGGGCGTATAGCGGTGCCCATAGGGGACTCTTGAGAGACCCTGCACGTCAGACGGAGGCTCTGATCCGCCGGCGGCACTACGCGGCCACCACACACCGGCGGGGAGCCACTGGTGAGACCGGCCCGCGGGCCGGTCTTCGTGCTTCTTGGGGCCGACCGGTCGGGAGTCCGAGGGGAGTCGCAGACAGGGGGTGGCCATGAGACGTAAGTCAGTGTGGGCGACGCTGCTGTGCCTGGCGGTCGTCGCGATCCTCGCGATGGCGGCGGCGCCAGCATCGGCGATCACCTACGGCGCGCTGGACGGGGACCTGCATCCCAACGTCGGCGCCATCGTCGCCGAGGTGCCCGCCGGTCCCTGGGCGAACGGATTCGTGTTCGACGGCGGCAAGACGGCGGTCGCGTCGGGGACCCTAATCGCGCCCCGGGTCTTCCTCACCGCGGGTCACGTGGTGGCGATACTTGAGTCCATGGGGGTCACGCAGGTCTGGGTCACGTTCGACCCGATCTTCGTCCGCGGCGTGTCGAACCTGATCCCCGGGACGATGCACGCCAACCCCAACTTCCGCTGGACCGGGTCCAACGCGAACGACGTGGCCGTGATCACCTTCGCTCAGGACGTGACGGGCATCCCGCTCGCCAAGCTTCCGACGGCGAGGTTGCTCGACCAGATGACGGCGGCCAACGGGCTCCATGGCCAGTCCTTCACGGAGGTCGGCTACGGGATGCAGGAGCGCACTGTGGGCGGCGGCACGCCGATGTGGGGTCCGTCGGGCGAGCGAAGGGTCGCCACGGCGACCTTCAACGCCCTGACGCCCGCTTACCTGCACCTCTGCATGAACCCTGTGCTGGGCGACGGCGGCACGAGCATGTTCGACTCCGGCGGACCCAACTTCATCGGCACTTCCAACGTGATCGCGGCCACGACCACGGGCGGCGACGCGGCGACACGCGCGATGGGGACCGCCTGCCGGCTCGACACGCCGGAGGCACGGACGTTCCTGGGGCAGTACTTGACGCTGCCGTGACGTGAAGGGGACGTCACCTGACCTACCGCATCACGGTCACGCCACGGTGACCTGAAGATACGACGAAGTGCGGCGGCTCGGACAGCCGGTGGCCGGGTCCGGGCCGCCCGTCCGAGACAGAGGCCCGCCACCTGTGAGGGCAGCGGGCCTCTTTCACGGCCGGTCAGCCGTCACTCGGTGCAGTCGACCCGCCGGCCGCCGGGAGGTACCTGGGGCCCGCGCGACTCCGGCAGCGCGCGGCTGCGTGAACGATCTCCAGTCCGTCACTGCCATCGAGCCGGACGACCAACGGCTCGGAGTCAGTCCTGCGCAGGCGGCGGATCGGCGTCCAGGCGCGGATAGAGCGCGAGCAGGAGGATGAGGCAAACCACGACCGGTGGCAGCACAAGCCACGCAGCATCCGTCGGCTTATCTTCGGTCACGAGTCTGTAGATCAGGAAGACCGCCGACAGCGCCGTGAACACGACCTCGACGCGAAGGATGACGCGGTGCTGACGCGGCTCCCTCACCGTGGAGAACGCGCCCACGGCGAGTGAGAGCAGAGCTGCTCCCAGGATGCGCACGGAAGTGCCGTTCTGGACAGTGTCCGCGGGACCGAGCTGAAAGATGAGAGCGAAGGCGATCTCGACGCACCCTGCCCCGAACAGGAGCTGGACCGCGCGCAGCGCGGTCGTGCTCCGCCCACCGTCGCTCATGTGGCACCTCCCGACTCACACCCTACCAGCATCCCTGGATGGCGGCACGGGGAGGCGGGAGAGCCGGCCCGGCGTCGCTCGGTGCAGTCGACCCGCCGGCCGCCTCGCTCACGTCGAGCTGCGCGCCATCACCAGTCCCGCGATCGCGTAGGTGATCAGCCCGACGATGCCGATCCAGAGGAAGAACCTGAGGTCGGCGATTACGATCCCCGCCACGATGAACCTGAGCAGAACGGCCTCGACGACCATCAACGCCATCTTCAACGCGGAGGTCTCCGCCGCGTTGAGTCGACGTCTCAGCTTGTGACTGTTTTTTCGCCCGCCGGCGCTCACGGACGCGGGGGCGTCAAGGCTGAGAGGCTCCCGACGCAGCACGTCGCTGCGTCGTCCGCTATGTTCAGCGGCCGCCGATGGCGGTACGATTGACACGTTGTGAGACTCACCCGACAGGATCCGCTCCAGGTGCGCGTGTGATGAACGTCGGCGACTCGACAGCAGAGCGCCGTCGGTCCGAGGCATCCCGGCCGGGCCGCGCGGAGCAGCTCCTGGCTCGTCTGGAGCTGCCGGACGCGGCGGCCGAGCTGCTGGCCATGGTGCGCTTCCTGACCGCGTCGGACGGGCCCGTGCAACAGCTCGCCGAGAGCGGTCTCTCCTCGCCGTGGCACGAGCGCGTGCTCGTCAAGGCGCAGGAGCGCGTCGAGGTGGTCGACCACTTCCTGCGCGGCCGTGTCGCCTTTCTCGTCGCCGGCAGGAGCCAGGGCTATGGGTCGTTCGACGACGAACTGGCGCTGGCCGGCGCGACGCTCGACACCTGCCGCGCCGTCGCGACGGTGGTGGAGCGGCTGCTCGCGGAGGAGCTGCCCACGGAGCGGGAGCTGGACGTGATGGGCGACTCGGCGCTGAGGATCTACCCGACGCTCGCGGCGCTCTAGCGTCCACGGGGGCGCACCGTGGGAGCCCTGCGCTCGCCCCGAAGCGCCGGCGCCGTCGGCGCAGGCGTCGCGAACCGTTCACCTGTCCCGCCCGTCACTCGAGCGAGATGTCGTCCCCGAGGAGGCATGGGATGTCGCGCACACCCAAGCACCTGCGCGCCGCGACGTTCGCGCTGGCGCTGGCGTTCGTCCTTGCTGGCGCAGGGTGCGGGGGTTCCGGCAAGGACGGAGCCTCGCTCGACGGCACCCAGTGGCGCCTCGTCGGCTGGTCACTCAGCTCGCTCGACCCAAACGACTTCGGGATCACCGCGACCTTCGCCGACGGCCAGATCTCGGGCGCCAGCGCGGTCAACTCGTACGGGGGGCCATACACGACTGGTCCGGGGACCGCGTTCTCGACGGGGGACCTTGCCAGCACCATGATGGCCGGTCCGGAGCCGGCCATGCGGGCCGAGACCGCCTATCTGACGCTGCTCCGAGAGGCCGCCGCGTTCAAGCTCTCGGGAGACACCCTCACGCTGTACGACGCGAACGGCAACGAGTCGCTGGTCTTCGCGGCGACCGAGAAGTAGACGGCCGACCAGCTCTGGCGCTCCACCGTCGCGATGTCTAGACTCCGAGTGTCCAGCAGCGACTGAAGGAGAGAGATGTACTCGATCGTCACGATCGTCGTCATCGTCGTCGTCATCGCGCTCGTGGCCTCCTGGGTGATGCGCGGTCGCTCCAAGCGCCCCGAGGCGGGTCCCACGATGCCGGACCTCAGCGTCGCCGAAGAGGTCCAGCGCGTCGAGCAGCTGCACGACCAGGGCAAGATGACCGACGAGGAGTACCGGGAGGCCAAGTCCAAGTTGCTGAGCTAGCTGGGCTGCGGCGCCGGGTCCTGCTGCGGTAGAGTCCGTCAGGGTGACGGCGACGACGGGAGGGCTCATGGCGCAGCAGCTGATGGTCGAGGACGTGTCGGCGGTCGAGCTGGCCGAGCGCTTCGGGACGCCGCTGTTCGCGATCTCCGAGAACTCGATCCGCGAGCGCTACCGGCGCACCCTGGCCGCGGTGCGCGCCGTCTACGACCAGGTCGAGGTCTACTACGCCGTCAAGTCGAATCCGATCCTGGCCGTGCGCCGGATCCTGGCCACCGAGGGCGCCGGCGGCGACGCCTTCGGGCCCGGGGAGGTCGAGACCTCGCTGCGCGCCGGGGTGCCGGGCGAACAGCTCGTCATGAACGGCCAAGCCAAGACCGAGGAGTGGCTCGAGCTCGCCGTGCGGCACGGCATCACGGTCACGCTCGACAACCCGGGCGAGCTGGAGCTGCTGCTCGAGGTCGCGGGCCGGGCGGGCGCGCGCGCCCCGGCCTTCATCCGCCTGAAGCTGCCGATGGACGAGGTGCGCAAAGGCGTGAGCCCAGAGGGGCCCCAGATCGCCGACCGCGTGCTGACGACGGTGTGGGGCTTTACCGAGGACGAGGCGCGCGAGGCGGTGTGGCGCGCCCTCGGCGCGCCCGACCGCCTCCTCCTGCGCGGCTACCACCACCACATCGGCTACTTCATCAACCGCCCCGACTACCACGCCGCGACGATGCGCGACCTGGTCGGCGCCGTCGCTCGCCTGCGCGACGCCACGGGCTTCGTCCCCGGCGTCCTCGACTTGGGCGGAGGCTGGGCCTACCCGTCCGACCCCGAGTCCGGCGACGAGCGCCCGCACGAGGTCGCGGCGCCGGAGGATTTCGCGGCGGTGCAGCTCGGCGCCCTCGGCGCCGCGCTCGGCGCCGCCGACCTGCCGCGCCCGCCCGTCCTCTTCGAGCTCGGGCGTTCGCTGGTCGGTGAGTCCACCCTCCTCCTCGCCCGCGTCCAGTGGGTCAAGGAACAGTACGGCCGCCGCTTCGTCGTCACCGACGCGCAGAAGCACCTGCTGCTGCGCGCCTGCATCGAGGGCTACAAGTACCGCTGGGTGAAGGCGGACCACCTCAACGCGCCGACGGTCGGGCCGGCCGAGCTCTTCGGCCCGACCTGCACCGACGACGAGCTCGCCTTGGGCTACGACTTCCCGGCAGTCGAGCGCGGCGACGTCGTCGCCGCGCTCGCCTGCGGCGCCTACGCGCAGACGTTCAACGCCAGCCTCAACTCGATGGCGCGACCGGCGGTCGTGCTCGTGAACGGCAAGGACGCGGCCGTCGTCGTGCGTCGCGAGACGGTCGACGACGTGCTGGCGCGGTACGAGCTGCCGGGCTGGCTGAGGTAGTGCAGTGCTCCAACATGTGGGTCTCGACTGGTCCCGGGCGGTTCACCGGAGCAGACGCCGCAAGCGGCGAGCGACTTCGTGGAACTCAGCGGGGCGTCGGGTGTTCGCTCGTCGCCCCGCTGGATCCATCAGCCCTAGCGGGCCTACTCAGCGGCGAGAAGTACCCAAGTCTTATCCGGGGATGTCATCTGCTCGGCAGCCGTGACCTTGCCGGTTGTCAAGTCAAGTCTTGACACGGACTCCCTCGCGATGCCGCCAAAGAGCAGCAGGGAGCCATCGCTGCCATATCCTGCATCAATGCCGGTTCCCATTGGCAATGACGCCGTCTCGGAAAGCTCGCCGTTCTTCAGCACCCATACGTGTGTCGGTGCGACGACATCAGGGTACTGCGGCAGCTCGGACACGAACAGCGCTACCCCATCGCTGGTGGCGAGCAGGCGCAGCTTGTTGAGCCGCGGGGCAGCGCTCTGAGGGGTTGGAGTCCAGTCGGTGTCGAAAGTGGATGTCACCTTGAGCGTCGCGGGGTCGATTTGCACGATTCTGAGCGTGGCACCCTTGGACGGTCCGCTGAGGGCAGCGTACAGGTTGCCGTCCACACCAGCACAGGCGGCATTGACCTCCCCCTTCCTAACAGCCTCAGTCTTCCCGGAAGGCAGATCAGTGACTTGGCAGGACGTCTGGTTCCCAGAGAAGGCCACCAGGTTCTCGCCAATCGCGACGAGAGCCGTGGCCACCACACTCCGCGGATTGCTGACAGGCGGCCCCGTAGTGACCATGTCGCTACTCCCTTTGTCGACGTCCAGCGAGGGGAGTTCCAAGCGCAATGTCGAAGATACATCATCCAGCGAGCGCGCGACGATCGTCTCACGATTGTCGATGGCGGTGTATGCGACACTGCTCGCGCTGGCCGTCACGGCGACCGGGCTCTCGCTAAGGGAGAGGATCTCTTGCCATGCGCCGCCGTCGCGATCGAGTCTGAAGAAGTGACACCTGCAGTCATAGCTCACCGTCATGATCACGGGTTCCTCCCCCCCGGTCACCAGACTGGCGGCGACGCCCTGAGTGACGTTGGAGACCAAGGCTTCCCCCTGGGCGTTCCACACGCGCGCATAGATCGTCCCGTCCGACCTCTGGGTACCCAAACTGGAAGTCGACTCGGGCGGCTCCATCCAGACCAGAAGCCCCCCCGGCACTGACGCAGCGGTCGGAGCCGATGCGGCGGCTTCGCTGGTCGATTCCCTTGTCACATGAGTCCCCACAGCAGCAATCGCTGCAGTGACCGCGGCGGCAATGCCCAGCACTACGATTGCGGCCAGCGCGAGTCTAGGAATACGTCTCATGCTCCACCCCGATCAGTTGTGGGCGTCGAAGTAGGAGTAGCGGGGGTTGTCCTGCGTGAAGGTAATAGTGTCTGATTTCCACACTACTGTTTGGGGAGCATTGCTCGGGTTCCACCGATACCAGTTATCGTATTTCTTGAAGCACCAGTAGTCACTGTCGCCAGACGTCCCGTTATTGCGCCCTCGTGCGTCCATGTCCGGCCACGTGGCGCAGTCCCCTTTGTACGTCTCTCCCCCCGCTTCCGGATGACCGTGGTCCGGCCTTGGCAGCCAGTCGACGTCGACAACATCACCATCGAAGTAGAACGTCCACTCGGAAGTATTGGTGTTGCTGTTGTAGCCAGTTCGGTTGACGGCGTACTTGTGCAGGGACGACATGGGACTGAGGCTGTAGTCGCCGCCGGTGTCAACCCAGATGTAGTAGTACGCGTCTTCTCCTGTTGGACTGGTGTTCCAAGCCAGGTAGAAGCGCGGAGTGGCCACGTCTGCCCATTCGTTGTGCCCTTTGATGTACCCGACCTCTACCCAGGGTCCCAACTCATCCACTTCGTCGGTGATCCAGGCCACAGAGGATGAGAAGTTCTGGTGGTAGTTGACGACCGTGTTGTCCAGGGACCGATACCAGCCTCTGACCGCATGCTGCTCCGCAGCAGCCGAGGAGAACCTCTGCATGCCCCATCTGTTGATGCCGGCGGCAATCGATGGCGCCACGAGAAGACAGAGCAAAGCTCCCGCGAGGCATCCCGCCGTCAACCGAACCGCCAGACGTCTTGTCATGTTGCGCCTCCGTGGCAGTGGACCCATCCTCTTCAGCGGACAGGATCGTTCTCGCAAGCCACGACGTGAATCATTTGTCTCCCTTCCCTGCGCAATAGCCGGAGCCTGTCAGGCATGTCGAACGGCCCGGGCACGGCGGAGCCCCATGGCAGCTAGCTTGTAGCAGGTCCACCGACCATGAGCAAGAGTACGACGTTGACATGTGGTCTTCGCGGCCTCGCCGCGCTCCTCGTTGGCCATCTTCCACTCTTGGGAGCGCCGTCTTGCGATTCCGAAGGGCCGCGCCGTCAGGGCGACGGTGCCGGGTTCTGGAGCATCGAGCAGGATTGCGAGCTTGCGCTTGATGTCACGCCGTAGCTGAGTCGTCCACGCGACCTGTCAGGGGGGATCACAACCGTGTGGTCAACCTAGGTCGGGAAGGTCACACGCAGGGGGCGGCCGCGGCCTGCTGGACCAGTGGCAAACCGAATCTCGCTCACGCCCCCGGCCCGCCGGGCCCGCTGACGATGCTGCCGGCGGTCTCACCGCCGTCCATGACGATCGTCGAGCCGGTGAAGTAGGCGGCCTCGTCCGAGGCGAGGTAGGCGAACAGGCCGGCGAGCTCGTCCGGCGTCCCGTGGCGGCCGAGCGGGATGCGCGCGTTCACGGCCTCGAGCATCTCGGGCGTGTATTCGGCCTCCTGCATGGGTGTGAGCACGTAGCCGGGACAGACGGCGTTGACTCGGATCGTCGGCGCCCACTCGAGGGCGAGCGACTTCGTTAGCGCGACGAGCCCGGCCTTTGTGGCGTTATAGTCGGCGTAGTAGCGGTGGCCGACCAGCGCGTTGGTCGAGGCCGTGAAGAGGATGACGCCGCCGCGGCCGAGCAGCATGCGCCGGGCCGCGGCCTGCGCGACCCAGAAGGCTCCCGTCAGATTCGTGGCGATGACCTGTTCCCATTGGTCGGCTTTGATATCGACCGCCGGGCTGCGCACGCTGGTCCCGGCGTTGTTGATCAGGACGTCCAGGTCGCCGATGCGCTCGAAGGCGGCGTCGACCTGCTCACCGTCGCCCACATCGCAGGAGATGATGCCTGGACCCGAGCGCCGCGCCAGGACGACGACCTTGCAGCCCTCGTCGCGAAAGCGCTGCGCCGTCGCGGCGCCGATGCCGCTGGTGCCGCCGGTGATGACGACCCGCTTGCCGGCCAGTCCCTTCATCGTCCGCCTCCCGCGTCGCTCGGCCTGTTGGCGGGATAGTACCGCCACAGGAGCCCATCGAGAACGGGCGGTCGAAGAGGCGGCGCGACGATCGCACGGGCGTTCACATGCCGACCGCCGCGCCCATGCACCTCGGCTCCAGGCTGCGAGGTGCCACTCTTTCTATCGGCTTGAGCAGCCCGGTGATGAGGTCTGCCGGGGAGAGTCAGGGGGGCGGACCTTGGGCGCAACATCCGTATCTGCGGCTCAGGCGCGGGTCGCCGGTCATGGATCGCTGTCATGCGGCGTCTGCGACGCTGTGCGGCGCCGACCGTCGCGGCGCTTGCGGAGCGAATCCCGGTACGCTTTCGTGCCGGCGTCGTCGTCGTCGAGCAACCCCAGCGAGGCAGCCCACTCGATCGTCTCCAGAGCTTCTACCTGCAGCCCTCCGCGCTTGAGCAGGTTGCTCAGGCGGTCGAAGACGTAGAGCAGAGCCCTGCGTGCCTGCGGGGAGTCGAGCGTTTCCTGGTCGAGACTCAGGAAGCGATGGATCGACTGCCGGTACAGCGCCGCCGCCCGATCGGGATCCCTCACCCGGCAAGTCCATGCCTCGTGGACCGGCTCCTCCGCTTCCTCGATGCGACGCCTGCGGGTGTTCTCGAGACTGTAGCGGCAGCGGCCGCACACGGACACGTCTTCGAGACTGATCAGGGGTTGCCCGCAGACGGCGCAAAGCGGTGGGGCCGCGGCCGGCGACCGCGCGGGGATCCCGCAGACCGGGCAGAAGGTCGCCGAGTCGCTGAGAGACAGGCCGCAGACGGCACACCGTCGCGGCGGTGCAGTGATCACCGGCGCTTCGAGCTCGGTGGCGATCGCGGCCCCGGCGGGGGTCGCACCGCCACCGGCGCCTTCCGCGTGCTCGGTTTCTGCCTCCGAGGGTCTCTCCCACGGATACGCGCCGCGCTCAGTCAGGCGGCACGTAAGAACCTGCAAGCCCAGCCCCGACAGGAAGTCGTGAACGCCCCGCTGGATGTCGGACGTCCGGTCGCCTGGGGACTTCACTGTCACCAACAGGACTCTGCCGCTCTTTACCGCGGTGAGATCGGGCATGCCGCGCAGTGCGAATCCCGTCGCGCCGGTGTAGACGAGGCCCACGATAGAGACGATCTGTGTCGGGGTGAAGTGCGGGAGCAACTCGGTCAAGAAGCCGTGCAGGACCTCAGCCCTGGCGGCCGGCAGGCGACGATCCAGAGCCTTGCGGTAAGCCTCATACGACTTCCAGAGCGCCGCCGGGTCCTCGACCTGCTTCAGGACCTCCTGGAGAAACGCAGCGTAACCATCCTCGCCGAGCTTGCGATCCAGGTTCCGGTAGCCATCCCCGATGGCCACCGTCTGCATCAGGCCGCCGGCACCGCGGGCGGAAGCCCTGGCAACGCGTCCCGCAAGGACTTCCCAGCAGTCGTTCTTCGTCCTGTAGCAGCACGTCGCGTCGTGCCTCAGAAGGTACTCGCGGACGTAGTCCTCCGGCCTCAGCGGGCCGTGAGCGGTGACGACGAGGAACTGCCGTACGGTCGAACTGGAGTCCCGCGCGACGGAGATCTCGAAGTCATCGGGATCACGGTGCCGTACCCCGTCGGTTGTCCGTGGCGCTCTGCTCATGCCCCCTCAAATGGTCGTCGACGCCAGTATCCACCCGGAGAAGGGTCGCGGCCAGCGGTGCAGGATAGGACACGCCGCGGCAGTACTATCGCATCGTGGCCGATCCGCCCGTCATCGGAGTCGTCTCCGACACGCACGCCTACTACGAGCCGAAGCTCGACGACCTGTTCGCCGGCGTCGTCCGCATCGTCCACGCCGGCGACTTCGGCATGCTCGACGTGGTGCAGCGGCTCCAGTTGCTGGCGCCCGTCACGACCGTGTGTGGCAACGTCGACCGGCCCTACTTCCTCGACCAGTTCCCTTGGGAGACCGAAGTCGAGGTCGCCGGCCTGCGTATCCTCGTCTGCCACATCGGCAAGAGTCTGATGGGGCGGCGCGACCCGGTGGCCGAGGGTTTCGGGCTCGTCGTCAGCGGTCACAGTCATCGCGCCGCCGTCGAGCGGCGCGGCGGGACACTCTTTCTCAATCCCGGGTACGCGGGGAGGCCCCGCTTCGGGCACCCGCGCAGCGCCGCACTCGTGACGGTGCTCGACGGCGTGCCCGAGCCGGAGATCGTAGCGCTCGACTGAGCGGGCGCCTCAGCGCGCCAGCTTGACGACCTCGTAGGCGGCGAGCGCGCGGGAGCGGGCCTCGCCGTGGTCGACGATCGGCTCCGGATACGTGTCGCCGAGGCGCACGCCGGCCCTGGCGATGACGGCGGCCGGCGCGACCCACGGCTCGTGCACCCACGGTGCCGGCAGCCCGGCGAGCTCCGGCACCCAGCGCCGCACGAACGCGCCGTCCGGGTCGAACCGCTTGCCCTGCATCACCGGGTTGAAGATGCGGAAGTAGGGCGCCGCGTCGGCGCCGCAGCCCGCGACCCACTGCCAGCCGAGTGTGTTGTTCGCGAGGTCCGCGTCGACGAGGGTGTCACGGAACCACGAAGCGCCAGCCTGCCAGGGCAGGAGCAGGTCCTTGACGAGGAACGACCCTGCGACGAGCCGGGCCCGATTGTGCATCCAGCCGGTGGTCCAGAGGCAGCGCATCGCGGCGTCGACGATCGGGTAGCCCGTGCGGCCCTGTCGCCACGCCGCGAGGGCGTCCGGGTCCTCGCGCCAGGGGAAGGCGGCGAACTGTGGGCGCAGCGGGCTTGCGGCGGTGTCGGGGAAGTGCCAGAGCAGATGGTGGGCGAACTCGCGCCAGCCGAGCTGGCGGAGGAAGGCCGACGCGCCGCGAGCGAGAGCCGAGGCCGGCCTGCCTTCCGTCTTCGAGGGCGGGCCGATCGCCGCCTCGGCCTCGAGACCGGCTTCGGCGAGCCGCCCGGCGACCGCGTGCCAGACCTGGCGCGCCGAGAGCTCGCCCCAGAGCAGGTGAGGCGAGAGGCGCGAGCTGCCCTCGAGGTCGGGACGGTCGCGGTCGTCGGCGTAGGCGGGGAGGACGTTGTCGGGCAGCCGGGCGAGGCGGGCGCGGGCGCCAATCTCGCCCGGCTGCCATACGTCGTCGAACCCCGCGCTCCAGGGCTGAACAGCCTCGCGTTCCAGCTCGGCCAGGGGGACGCCGACAGGCGCCGCAGCCGGCGAAGTCATCCGCTTGGGCGCGGGAAGCGGCGCCGGCGGTCGAAGCCCATCGCTCACGGCGCGCCAGAACGGCGTGAAGACCTGGTAGGGGCCTCCCTCTCGGGTGCTGACGGCGTCGGGAGCGACGAGCAGGCTGGCTGATGGCACGACGACCGGCTCGACGCCGGCGGTCGCGAGCGCGCGACGTACGGATTCGTCCTCGTCGCGCTGGGCCGGATCGACGCCGCGGGCCCAGACGACGCGCACGGCTCGGGCGTCGAGGGCGACAAGGGTGACGGCGTCATGAGGAGCGCCCCGCCGCACGACGAGCGCCGATCCATGTCGGCGCAGGTCGGCGTCGAGCGCCGCGAGCGAGCGCGCCAGCCACCAGCGGGAAGCGGTACCGGGCGCGTCGCCTCGGCTCGCGACGGAGCTCGCCTCAGACCAGACGGCGAGCGGCACGACGGGCCCGCCGCGCGCCGCGGCCTCGGTGAGCGCGGGGTTGTCGGCGAGCCGCAGGTCGCCGCGCAGCCAGACGATGCTGCCGCCGTGGTCTTCGGTCACCGCGTCCCTTCTCTACGATAGGCCGGGGGTCGAGCTCAGCAGAGCCGGCGTCACGCCCGGTGTACCCTTAGGACGATGCCGCTACGCTCCAGCATAGGACGTCTCGCTTGTGGCGCGCTCTTCCTCGTGTTCGCCGCCCTGACCCTGTCGGGCAGCGCGCTCACCACTGCTGGGTGCGGCGCGTCGGACGAGCAGAGCCCCGAGACGCGACCCGGCGTGGTGCGGACCGCGAGCGGGCTGGTGTCGGGCACCGACATGGACGGTCTGCACGCCTACCTCGGCATCCCCTACGCGGCGCCGCCGGTCGGCGACCTGCGCTGGCGGCCCCCCGAGCCTGCACGCGCCTGGGACGGTGTGAGAGCGTGCGTAACCTACGGTCCGTCCTGTCCGCAGCCTTCCGGCACGGGGCTGAGCTTCTTCCCCCTGGGCAAGACCGACGAGGACTGCCTCAACTTGAACGTGTGGACGCCCGACGCAGCGAGCACCGGCGCCACGACGGCCGACGCCGCGGAGCCCGGCATCGCGCCGCAGGAGGCCCTTCCGGTCATGGTCTTCATCCACGGCGGCGGCTTCGCCACGGGCTCAGGCTCGCTGGAGATGTACTCCGGCGCCGGTCTCGCCCGCCTCGGCGCGGTCGTCGTCACCATCAACTACAGGCTTGGGCCGCTCGGCTTCCTCGACCACCCCGAGCTCACGCGGGAAGACCCGCAGGGTATGTCCGGCAACTATGGCCTGCTCGACCAGATCGCCGCTCTGGAGTGGGTGCGCGACAACGCCGCGGGCTTCGGCGGCGATCCGGATGAGGTCACCGTCTTTGGCGAGTCGGCCGGCGGCATGAGCATCTGCGACCTCATGGTGAGCCCCCGCGCCGAAGGGCTCTTCGCGCGGACGATCGTCGAGAGCGCGCCGTTCGACTCGCGCGGCGCCGGGATGGACGCCGTCCGCACGCTGGCCGAGGCGGAAGCGGCGGGGCGCGAGCTCTCGCACCGGCTCGGCTGCGACGAGGCGCCCGACGAGCTGGCGGCGCTGCGCGCCGTCCCGGTCGGGCGCCTCCTGCGCGCCGTCGACCGCACCGTCGAGCGCCTCGTCGGCGGCATCGGCTTCGGGCCCGTCGTCGACGGCGTCGTGCTGCCCGGCGACCCGGCCGCGCTGTTCGCCGCCGGAGAGGTGCACGACGTCGACCTCCTCGTCGGGGCCAATGCCGACGAGGCGAACCTCTTCCTGCTGGGGATGGGGGACAAGTCGGCGGCGCAGCTCACGACGTTCGTGCGCCGCCTCTACGCGCCGCGCGACGAGGCCGTGCTCGAGCTCTTCCCCGTCTCCCGCTACGGTTCGCGGACGGCGGCCCTGAGCAAGACGGTCACGGTCATGGGCTTTGTCGCCCCGGCGCGCTTCGCCGCCGCCACGGTCGCGGCCAACGGCGGCGACGCGTACCTGTACCACTTCGCGCGAAGCCCGTCGGCCGTCGAAGGCTTGGGCGCCTTCCACGGCCTCGAGTTGCCCTACGTGTTCGGCAACTCCGTGCCGACGCTGGACGTGACCGAGGGAGTGGACGGCGACCTGTCGGCGGCGATGATGAAGTACTGGGTCTCGTTCGCCCGCGACGGCGACCCGAACGAGCCGGGCCTGCCCCGCTGGCCGCGGTACGATGCGGCGTCGGACCGCTGCCTCGTCCTCGACGCCGAGATCGCCGCCGCGCCCGCCCCGTATCCGAAGGCTTGCGACCTCGCCGACCGGCTCCGCGCGGAACGTTAGGGGCGCGCTGAGAACTGAGGACGCTGAGACGGCCACGCGAAGCTGGTCGGGGTGGGCGGATTTGAACCGCCGACCTCTCGGTCCCGAACCGAGCGCTCTACCAAGCTGAGCCACACCCCGACGCGGAGACGGAGTATATCGAAAGCTCGCCGAGGGGTGCCAGCCGGACGGCGCCGATCGTGCGGCCGCCGGGCGGCGCCCCCACATCCGGCGCCCGGTCTCGGTTCGGGGTCCGCCGCGCGTCAAGTGACCTCCTGGGTCCCGTCGCTCGATCGCTCACGGCCGTGATGCCCGGCTCACAGTCGAAGGAGGCGCTCGATCGCCGCCGCCGCGTAGGCCGGCACGCGCTCGGCCAACTGCTCGGACAGCCCGATGCCGCTCGCCATGGCAGAAGGCTCGATGCCCATGATGACGAGTGGCGGGATCGGGTAGCCGGCGCCGGCCGCCAAGTCGAGCACCTTGAGAGGGTCTCCCTCGTGGGTGCTCAACCCTGCCAGCTCCTTCTGCGTCTCCACCTCATCGGGGGAGAAGAAGCGATACTCCCCCGGCTCGAGACCGAGGGACGCCGCATCGACCACGACCACGGCCTCGGTCTCCGGTCCCAGATACGAGACCATGTTCAGTGCGTTCGTGGACAGGTCCACGGCGGTGAAGCCGCGTTCCAGGCCGTTGGCCACGACGTGCTCGACCACATGCACACCGACAGCGTCGTCGCCGGCGGTGTAGTTGCCGAGGCCGATCAGGTAGCGCACGTCACTCAGCGCACGAACTTGACGTCCACGTAGTGCGTGGAGCACGAGACGCATGGGTCGTACGACCGCACCAGCATCTCGAGCGCCAGTTCCATCTCCTTCTCGCTCTTGTCCTGGGCGACGAGCTCCGGCACGAGCTTGTCGAAATCGTCTTGAATGCTGGCATGGTTCTGGTTCGTGGGGATGATGCAGTTGCCGCCCAGGCACATGCCCTCGGTGTCGTAGCCGTACTCGTGGAAGAGGATGCCTCGCGGCACCTCCGTCGCGCCCGCGCCGGAGCCGTACTTCGTGGGCTCCACGAGGGGCTCGAGCTTGAGTCCGGCGTCGAGGAGCTCGTCGATGAGGCGCAGCGCCCCGTAGACGCTCTCGACGATCTCGACGACCTGCGCCACCGTGTTCATGTACGGGTTGGTGCAGATCGGCTGCAGTCCCAGGTCCTGAGCCACCTTCTTGGCCTCGGGGCCGAGCAAGTCGAAGTTGTTGTTGAAACGCGCCAAGGCCCCCGCCGCGTACGACGACAGCTTGTTCCTGGTGTACTTGGCCGTCGATTGCGGGACGACGTACTCGTTGGTCACGCGTTTGTAGTCCGCCACCGGGTAGCGCTGCTTCGTGCCGTCGGGCAACAATGACTGGACCTGGCCGTCATAGAGAGCGTACTTGGCGTCGTTCGACAGCGCGAGGTACTCCGTGGGGCGGTCGAAGGCCGGCACGTTCGGAGCCAAAGCCTTGACCGTCTCCAGCGTGGCCTCGAGGTCGGGCACGGCCGCGACCATCTGCGCCTTAAGGGCGGCGAGTTCCTTGTCGGTGGGCACCGCCGCCACGCCGCCGGGGACGATCGTGGTGGGGTGGGTGGTGCGTCCGCCGATGAGCGAGCCCCACTCGTGCGCCAGCCTCTTGAGGCGCAGCGCACGGGCCACCACGTCGCCGTGCGTCGCGACCAGCGGGAACACCGACGGCGCTCCCAGCAGGTCCGGTGCGACCAGTATGTTGACGTGCAGCACGTGAGAATCGACGTTCTCCGCGTGCTTGAGAAGCTCGCGCAGCTTCCAGCTCTGCTCGCTGACCTCGATACCGAGCGCGTTCTCCGTGGCCTTGACCGACGCCAGCGTGTGGCCGACGGAGCAGATGCCGCAGATGCGACTGGTGATGCGGGCCACCTCGGAGTAGTGGCGGCCACGCACCATGGCCTCGAAGAAGCGCGGGGCCTCCGGCACCTGCCACTCGCACTTCTCGACTACTCCGTCGGTCACGTTGACGACGATGTTGCCATGACCCTCGATACGAGTCACATGGTCGACGCGAATGCGGGCGGTCGTGGTCATCGCGTGGCCTCCAATGAATTGGCGGTGAACATGAGCGCCTTCTCGACGGCTCTCTGTTGCGAGAACCCGGCCCGCTCGACCAGCACCTTCTCCAGAGCGCGCAGATTGGGCTGGTCGACGAATCCTCGGCAGGCCTCACAGGGAATGCCGCCGGCGGGGCACGGGGCCGCGCAACCGGCGCGGGCCACTTGCCCCATGCAATGATCGCCCTCGTCGAAGCGGCAGACGGTCTCCCGGCGCTTGCACTCCACGCAGACGGGGTAGTTCGGGATGACCGGCTCCTTGCCGTGCAGCAGGTGAGCGACGATCTGCAGCACCTCGTACTTGTTCACGGGGCAGCCGAAGGCCATGTAGTCGACCTTGATGGCGGCCGAGATCGGCAGCGCCTTCTGTGAATCGAGATTCGGTTGCGCAGCGTCGTCCCCGTAGACGAACTCCTTGTAGTCCTTCTGATGGTTCTTGAGCGCGTTGATGCCCGCGGTGGTCGCGCACTGCCCGTACGCGATGACGACGTTGGCCCGCTTGCGGACGCTCTCGAGCCGCGCGCGGTCCGACTCGCGCGAGAAGCTCCCCTCGACGAAGGCGATATCGATCGGGTCAGTCGTCTTCTCCGACATGGCCTCGCGGAACTCGACGACGTCGACGTGCTTGAGAAGCTCCAGGAACGCCACGTCACCGTAGTTCGTGAACTCGATCTGGCAGCCCTCGCAGCAGGTGAAGTCGAAGAATGCAACCTTGGGTTTGCTCATCTCAGAACGCCTCCTCGAGGTCCTGGACCTCGACGAACGAGAACACCGGGCCATCGACGCAGACGTACTTGTCGTTGATCTGGCAGTGACCGCACTTGCCGACGCCGCACTTCATGCGGCGCTCCATGTCGACGTAGATGTTCTCGCGCGAGACACCGAGGTTGTCGAGCTCGCGAACGACGAACTTGTAGAACACCGGAGGTCCACAGATCACCGCCCGCACGTCCGGCGTGAGATCCACCTTCGAGAAGAGGGTGGTGATCACGCCGACATTGCCGTTCCAGTTCGGATCGCCCTTGTCGACCGTCTCGAAGAACTCGACTTCGTTGGAGTGCCGCCAATCGGCGAGATCACCCTGGAACAGCTGCAGGCTCGGTTCGCGTACCCCGTAGAAGAGGACGAACCGCTTGAACTCGTCGCGGCGGTCCAGGATGTACTGGATCAGACTGCGTGTCGGGCAGAGGCCGATGCCGCCGGCGACGATGAGCACGTCCTGACCACGGAACTTGTCCAGGTCGAAGCCGTGCCCCAACGGTCCGCGAACGTAGACGGACTGGCCCTTGGTCAGCCCGTTGACCGCGTTGGAGACGCGGCCGACCGAGCGCACGACAAGGTCGAAGGTGTTCTTGCGCGTCGGCGAGCTGGCGAAGCCGATCGGGATCTCGCCGTAGCCGAAGAGTGAGAGCTCGACGATCTGACCGGGTTCGAACTGCATCGGGGGGCCGTCGTTCATCTTGAGCGTGAGATGCGTCTCCGTCTCCGTCGGCTGCTCGGTCCGGATGACGGTCGCCTCGCGCGGCATGAAGATGTTCTCGATCTCGGTCCAGTGGCATTGATCGTTCATCGATGCGCTCCTCACGAGGCCATGATGTGGTTGATGACCCGTGTCGGGTCGGCGATGTCGGCGGTACAGGCGGCCGAGCAGCGGCCGCAGCCGACGCACGCCGGGCCGCCGAGCTTGGGATTCAGGTACACCGCCTTGCGCATGATGCGGTGGCGGAACCGTTCGCTGCGCTCGTCGCGGAAGTTCTCGGTGGCGCCCTCGCCGAGCGAGACCTTGGCGAAGTCCTCGGTCAGGCAGGCATCCCAATAGCGGGTACGCTGTCCTGATCTCTGATCGACGTTCCAGGCGTCCTGCACGTCGAAGCAGTAGCAGGTCGGGCAGACCGTGTTGCACGAACCGCAGGAGAAGCAGTCGGTGGCCAGCTTGGACCACAGCTCCTCGTCCTTGAAGACGGCGCGCACCTTGGCGGCGATGGCCTCGGTGCCGTGGTCGAGTTTCTCGGGGCACTTGTCGAGGGCCTCGGCGTTCACCTTGTCCGCCTCCCGGCGCTGGGCATCGGTGGCGGGCTCGAACCGGCCGAACCCCATCAGTGCCTCGCCGCGGGGGGTCAAAGTCTCGAACACGTAGCCGCCGCCGATCGACGTGAGGTCGGCGTCGTGCCCCTTGGCGGACACGCCCGCCCCGACCGACGCGAAGAACGCTCGCGGCGAGACCGTCTGGATGTTGGAGGCGACGATCGTCGTGGTCTGCCGGTGGGCCATGTAGTTGACGTCGAAGTTGCGCTCCGAGAACAACAGGTCCGTCTGGTCGATCGCCTTGACATCGTAGAAATGGACGCCGAAGAGGATCTTCTCGACCGGCTCGACGGCCGCCTTGAACTCCGCGCCGTCGAAGCGGATCAGGTCCTGCGCCGGCGGGAAGAAGAGCTTCTTCGGCGGCAGAATGGTGACGTCATAGTCCAACCGCAACTCATCGGGCGTCTCCAGGCGGTCGAAGATGAACCTTGAGCGCTTGGCTACCGGCCCGTAGACCGGCCCAGCCTCGATCATGGCGGTCACAAACGCGGAGAAGTAGCCGTTCTTGATGAATGACGCAGTCATCGGGCCCTCGCTAGGTTGCTCACGTATTACCCCCGGAATCTGCGAGTCGTCTGGACATTCCACGCTAGCCGGCGCGAACGGGAAGCTGGGGACCGGCACCCGGATCGTCGTCCGCGGTCAGGATGCTCGATGCCGTCCACATTCTCTATACCGTCCTTCCCGTTCGGTCGTGGCTCGTGGGTCTGCGACAGATAGTTGCGCAGGCAGAGATCACGGCCGCGCGGCGAGGCGAGAATACGCGATTGTGAATTCACACACAAGTCGTGGGTGAGAGGTGGAGTCCCCTGAGCAGGTGGCGCGCCGACGTCGACCTCCCGGCCGGTCAGAACTCGGCGGGCAAGGCATCGAGCTGCGCGGCGGTGAACACGGGCCCGTCCTTGCACACGTACACCGGGCCGATGTTGCAGCGCCCGCACTTGCCGACGCCGCACTTCATGCGGTTCTCGAGCGTGGTGAAGACCGCGTCCGGGGCGAAGCCCAGCGTCCCGAGCACGGGCAGGGTCATCTTCACCACGATGGGAGGGCCGCAGAGGACGGCGACGGCGTTCTCGGCGGACGGCGACGCCTGCTCGACGACGGGTGTCACGAAGCCGACCTTGCCCGTCCAGTCGGGCGTCTCGCCGCCCGGGTCGACGGTCGTGACCAGGGTGACGTCGTCGCGCGCCGCCCACTCCTCGAGCTCTCGCTTGTACACGAGGTCGCCGACCGAGCGCGCGCCGTAGACGATCGTCACCTTGCCGAACTCGGCGCGGCGGTCGAGGACGTTCCAGATCACGCAGCGCACCGGCGCGAGGCCGATGCCGCCGGCGACGATGACCAGGTCCTTGCCCGTCCACTCGTCGACCGGGAACCAGTTGCCGTACGGCCCGCGGAAGCCGATGGTGTCGCCTACGTTGATCTCGCGCAGCTCGGCGGTCACCTTGCCTGCCGACTTGACGGTGCATTCGATGTAGCCCCTTCGCGTGGGCGGACTGGCGATGCAGAACGTCGACTCGCCGGCGCCGAACACCGAGAACTCGCCGAACTGCCCGGCGCGAAAACTGAACGCGCCGGCGAAGCTCTCGTCCTTGAACTCGAGGCGAAAGGTGCGGGTGTCGACGGTCTCGTCGACGACGGCCGTGACCGTGGCGAGCTGCGGCTGGTAGAGGTTCACGGAGCGGCTCCGGCGGCCGGCCCGGTCGCGGCCGACGCGTCGCCTGACTCGCCGGTCCGCTGCGCGTACTCGTCTATCGCGACGAGGATCTCGCCGATGTTCTGACCCATCTGGCAGGTGCGCACGCAGCGTCCGCAGCCCGTGCACAGGACCTCGCCGAACTTGAGCGGATAGACGGCGAACTTGTGGTTGATGCGCTGGCGATAGCGGGCGATCTGGTCGGCGCGGGGGTTGTGGCCGGACGCGTGCAGCGTGAACTTGCCCGCCTGGCACGTGTCCCAGCAGCGCCGGCGCGTGCCGCAGCCGACTCCCTCCTCCTCGTCGACGATGTCGAAGCAGTGGCAGGTGGGGCAGACCATGGTGCAGGCGCCGCAGCCGTTGCAGCGCACGCCGAGCGTGGCCCAGAAGGGGTCCTCGAAGTGGTGCTCGATCCAGTCCCGCACCCGCGCCGCGTCGATCTGCGCGTTCTCGCCGATACGGGCGAGGGCCGCCTCGCGGTAGGCGCGCGCCTCGTCAGCCCCGCCGGCCGGCGGGGCCGCGAAGCGCGCGCGGTTCGCGGCCAGAAACGCCTCGCCCTTCGCCGTCGTCGCCTGGACGAGGAAACCGCCGGTGATCGGCGTCAGCAGGCCATCGGCGCCCTTGACCGTGTCGGGCGCCGCGCCGACGGACGGGCAGAAGCAGTGGTCGTCCTCGACGGCGCAGGCCAGGGCGAAGATGGTCGTGGCTTCGCGGCGGCCGTTCCAGAGCTCGTCGCGGTACTCCCAGTCCATGACGCCGTCGACGATCTCGAGGGCCGCGGCGTCGCAGGGCTTGGCCCCGAGCACGACGCGGGGGTTGAACGCGATCGGCGTCTCCCGGATCTCCACGTCCGCGCCGCGCTGCTTCCACGAGAACAGCGTCTCGCTCTGCGGCAGGAAGAACTGCTTGAGCGAGAGACGCGGCATGCCGGGACCGAGCGCCAGCTCGTCGGCGTCGCGCACCTCGCGGTACTCGAGCGCGCCGTAGATGCCCTTGGCCGTCGGCGGCTGGCGTTCCTCGAGGCCGGGGATCGAGGGGCCGCCGGCGGGGGCCGGGCCGATCACCGCCGTCCCGGCGGCGACGAGGCCGGCCACCAGGTCGCGCAAGGCGTCGTTTGAAAGGAACAGCGCCTCGCTCACTTGATGAACTCCTGCTGGTCGTCGAGGCGGAAGTCGCCGATCGGCGCCGTGACCTCGGGGTCGTCGGCCACGCGGTAGTCGTAGCGCTGCTCGACCACCTGCTGCAGCTTGCGATTGAGCGTCGCCAGCGGGATGCCGGCGGGGCAGAAGCGTTCGCACTCGCCGCAGCCGACGCAGCGCCCCGCCAGATGCAGGGCGCGGGTCACGTTCCACGAGAGGTTGCCACGCGGATGAGACGCGGTCTCGATCCACTGCGGGCGGCTCTTGTCGGCGACGCAGCGCTCGCAGACGCACATCGGGCACACCTGCCGGCAGGCGTAGCAGCGCACGCACTTGTCGAACTGGGCGGTCCAGTACTCCCAGCGCTGCTCGGGGGTGAGCGCGTCCAGGGCGGCGACGCGCTCGTCGAGCGTGAGCAGGGGCGCGGGGGGCTCGGGCCGGGGATCGCCGACGAGGTGGTCGACCAGGTGCGGCTCGCGGTTGTCGCAGCCGAAGCAGCGGGGCGCGACGGTCTCGGGCGTGAGCGCGACCGGCTCGGGCGCCATGGAATCCTCGCAGACGCCACCGCAGCGGACGCCGATGAGCACGACGCGGTCGCGGTCGAGCTGCGCCTCGCGCAGCAACCCCGCGACCGCCTTGGCGTCGCAGCCCTTGATCACGAGGGCGAGCTTGCCGAGGTCGGTCACCTGCTTGCGCCGCGGGTTGAGGTACGTCGCCAGGTTGTGCAGGCAACGGGTGTCGAAGATGAGCTTGCCGGCGTCGTCGGGCGTCGTGGCGAAGATCGGCCGTGCACCCCGTGGGCTGTCCTCCCAGCCCACGACGACGTCGACCGTGCCGTCGGCGAGGAGCTGCCGGGCGAGGTCGCGGAGCTCCTTCACGAGGGGTCACTGTCCTCGGCCACGACCGCCGCCTCGACGCGCGCCGCTCCGGTCTGCTCCGCCTCGCCGTCGGCCAGATCAGCCTGTGCCGCCGTCGGCAGCCCCTCGAAGTGGTCGGCCGACACGTTGTGGTCGATCAGTCCGCGGTACGCGGTGAACGGGCCGAGCTCACGCACCTTGCTCACGGCCTCGTTGACCACGTCGCGCCACTTCGCGCCCTCCGAGGCCGAGACCCACGAGAAGGTGATCCGGCCGGGGTCGACCCCGACGAAGCCCATGAGGTCGTGGAACACGGCGAAGCGCCGCCGGGCGTGGTAGTTGCCGGCCGTGTAGTGGCAGTCGGCCGGGTGACAGCCGCTGACGATGACGCCGTCGGCGCCGCGCTCGAACGCCTTGATGACGAACAGAGGGTCGATGCGCCCGGTGCAGGGCAGGCGGATGATACGCACGTTGCTGGCCATGTGCAGGCGGCTGGTGCCCGCCAGGTCGGCGCCGGTGTAGGTGCACCAGTTGCAGACGAAGGCGGTGATGCGCGGCTCGAAGTCGCCGCCGGCAGTCGCGCCGGCCCGGATCTCGCTCGTCGCGCTCACGTCAGTCCCACGCCGCCAGCGCGTTGATCTCGGCGTAGACCTGCTCGTCGGTGAACGTCTCGAGCTCGATGCTCTTGCTCAGGCAGACCGCCTGGCAGGTGCCGCAGCCCTGGCAGACGCCGGGATTGATGCTGGCCACGGTGCGCTGCAGGGCGCCGTCGCGGCCGCGGATCTCCTTGACCTCTACGGCGCCGAACGGGCACACGTGCTCGCAGCTCATGCAGCCGATGCAGGTCGTCTCGTTGACGACCGCCACGGCCGGCTCGCGCTCCAGCTCGTCGGCGCTGAAGAGCGCCATGACCTTGGCGGCCGTGGCGCTGGCCATGGCGACCGAGTCGGGGATGTCGCGCGGGGCCTGGCAGGCACCCGCCACGAAGACCCCGGCCGTGTTCGTCTCGACCGGGCGCAGCTTGGGATGCGCCTCGTTGATGAACCCGTGCTCGTCGTAGCTCACGTTCAGCTTCTGGGCGAGCTCCTTGGCGCCGGCCTGAGGCCGGATCGCAGTCGCGAGCACCACCATGTCAGCGTCGATCACGACCTGTTCGCCGCTGAGCGTGTCGAAGCCCCAGACCTTGACCTTGTCGCCGTCGCGGAAGATCCGGCTGACGCGGCCGCGGATGTACTCGGCCTCGTCCTCCTCGATCGCCCGTCGCGAGAACTCGTCGTAACCCTTCCCGGCCGCGCGGACGTCCATGTAAAAGGCGACCGCGCGCCCGTCGTGCACCTTGTGCTTGTAGAGCATCGCGTGCTTGGCGTTGTACATGCAGCAGATCTTCGAGCAGTAGCTCATGCCCTTGTCGGGGTCGCGCGAGCCGACGCAGTGCACGAAGACGACCGTCTTGGGCTCCTTGCCGTCGGACGGCCTGAGGATCGCGCCGGCGGTCGGCCCCGAGGCCGACGCGAGGCGCTCGAACTGCAGGCCGTCGATCACGTCCGGCACCTCGCCGTAGCCGTATTCGCCGTAGCCCTTGAGGCCCTCGGGCTGCTCGCGCCCGATGGAGTAGAGCCCGTAGCCGGTGGCGACCACGATGGCGCCGACCTGCTCCTCGACGAAGGTGTCCTCGGTGTCGTAGTCGATGGCGCCCTTGAGGCACGCCTCCTGGCACTTGCCGCAGGCGTCCTTGGCGAGCCCCTTGCGGCGGCCCTTGAAGAGGGTGCAGTTCTGGCGGTCGAGCACGGGGATGTTGGGGACCGCCTGCGGGAAGGGCACGTAGATGGCTGTCCGCTTGCCGAGCCCGGCCTCGAACTCGCTGGGGATCTTCTTCGCGGGGCAGGCCGCCTGGCAGTCGCCGCAGCCGTTGCAGAGGTCCTCGTCGACCGAGCGCGCCTTCTTGCGCACCTTCACCGTGAAGTTGCCGATGTAGCCGTCGACCGACTCGACCTCGCTCCAGGTGTGGAGCTTGATGTTGGGGTGCTGGTAAGCCTCGACCATCCGCGGAGTGAGGATGCACTGCGAGCAGTCGAGGGTGGGGAAGGTCTCGCTGAGCTGGCTCATGTGCCCGCCGATCGAGGCCTCCTTCTCGACCAGCACGACCTCGTGGCCGCCGTCGGCGATGTCGAGCGCCGCCTGGATGCCGGCGATGCCGCCGCCGATCACGAGCGCGCGCTTGGTCACCGGGATGCGGATGCTTTCGAGCGGCCGGTTGTGCTTGACCTTCTCGACGATAGTGCGGGTGATGTCGATCGCCTTGGCCGTGGCTTCGTCACGGTCCTCGTGGATCCAGGAGCAGTGTTCGCGGATGTTCGCCATCTCGCACATGAAGGGGTTCAGTCCGGCGGCCGCGCAGGCGCGGCGAAAGGTCTTCTCGTGCATGTGCGGGGAGCAGGCGGCGACGACGACGCCCGTGAGCTCGTGCTCCTCGATCGCCTTGCGCACCAGCGACTGCCCGGGGTCGGAGCACATGTACTTGTAGTCCTCCGACCAGGCGACGCCCGGGTGTTCGCGCAGCGCCCCGGCGACGGCCGCGACGTCGACCGTGCGGGCGATGTTCTCGCCGCAGTGACAGACGAAGACGCCGATGCGGCTCATGCGCCGCCGTCTGTGGAGCCGGGGGCGCCGTCCGCGGAAGCGTCGACGGCCTCGCGGCGCGCGGTGGCCTTGGCCGCGGCCTCAGCTCTGGCCTTCTCCTCGGCCGCGGCGCGCACCGCCGCCTGCTCCACGAGACGGCGGATGAACGGCTCGGTGTCGACGAAGTGGCGGTCGAGGCCGAGCTTGGAGGCCGACAGGCCGAGCGCGAGGCCAACGACCTGGGTGACGAAGAGCACCGGCACGGGCTTCTCACCGCGCGACAACATCGCTTTCTGGCGCAGGTCGAGGTTCGAGTGGCAGAGCGGGCACGCCACGACGATCGCCTCGGCGCCGTTGCGGCGCGCGTCCTCGATGATCGCGCGGCCGAGGCGCACCACGGAGGCTGTGCGGCCTACGCTGAAGGCGCCGCCGCAGCACTCGACCTTCATGTTCCAGCCGACGGCGTCGGCGCCGCAGGCCGTGATCACCTCGTCCATCGAGGTCGGCGCCTCGGGGTCGTCGAACGCAGCGACCTCGGGCGGACGCACCAGCAGGCAGCCGTAGTAGGCCGCCAGCCTCAAGCCCGCGAGCGGGTTGGGCGTAGGAGCGGCGGCGACCTTCTCTTCGATCGCCGCCGCCGCCTCGCGCAACAGCTCCACGACGCTCTGGACCTCGACAGTGTTCGCGAAGGGGCGGCCGAGGACATCGGGGATCCGCTCCGCCATCCCTTCCTCATCGGCGAACGCGAGACGCGCGGCCGAGAGCCGGTTGTAGCAGGCGGCGCAGGGGGCCAGGACGCTGCTGAAACCCTGCGCCTCGGCCAGCGCCAGGTTGCGGGCCGGCAGCGCCACGCCCAGCAGATGGTCGGTGGCGTGAGCGCTGCTCGCGCCGCAGCACGACCAGTCGTCGATCTCGGCGATCGGCACCTTCAGTGCTGCGAGGACGGCGCGCAAGCTCTCGTCGAACTCGCGCGAGGTGCCGTGCAGCGAGCAGCCAGGGTAGTAGGCCAGCGGCGCACGGGAGACAGCAGCGGTCGCTGCGCTCGCCGCGGGCGCGGTGTCGACGACGGCGCTCATGCCTCACCGCACTTCTCGAAGATGCGCTTGACCTCGGCCATGCCCCGGATGCGGTCCGGGCGCAGACTGAGCTTGCCGCGGGTCACCATGCCCGGCGCGTTGGTGACGTCTTTCATCAGGTCGCCGGTGCGCAGCTTGTAGTCCATGACCATGCCCATCTCGTGCAGCCGACCGTTGGACTCGATCTGGGCGAGAAAGGCGCGGTGGAAGGCGCCGATGCGGCGCGGTGCGTCGGCGACGTCGGCCTCGAGGCTGAGTCCGCGCAGCGTGTCGATGACGCCCGCCGGGTCGCAGTCGTTGGGGCAGCGGGCGCTGCAGGTCTCGCAGGTCAGGCAGAGCCAGATCGACTCGTCGGCGGCCGCTCGTCGCGCCTTGCCGGTGGCGACCAGCCGCATCACGTCGTGCGGCTTCAGTGTCATCTCCGAGCCCATGGGGCAGCCCGCGGAGCACTTCCCGCACTGGTAGCAGCGCAGGGCGTCGCGGCGGATGTCGGCAAGCATCGCCGCGCGTCCAGTCAGTCGGGTCGTCGGCGCGCTCACGCCGAAGTTCCGACGAGGGACGACTGCGGGGGGGGGGTTTCTGATGTTTGGACGGTGTATACGGTCATTGTGATCTGAGTGTAGTCGGGAACGGCGATGGCGGCAACATTACCCCGCGCGATCGTCCGATGATAGTGACTGTCGGTCAGGAACTCCGCGCACGTCGCGGCGACCGCCGGGCTCTCGTGCGATCTGCGCGCGTCGTGGACCATCGTCTCGCACCCGAGGGCTTTGGACATGATGTCTAAACACGCCGGGGTCATCGTGTCCGCGGCGTGATGGATTGTCCGTAGCCAGATGGGGTCGCTCTGCTAAAGTGAGCGCGTGAGTCATGGTGGAGAGCGGCGCCGTACGCGACGCCGCTCACGGTCCGGCGTCGTCATGGTGACCCCGCCGCCGGTCTTCCGCTGCGCAACGGTAGTCACGTCTCTTTGGAGGTTCGTCCATGCCAGACAAGCCCGCTCACATGAAGCACATGCCCCACTTCGTCGGCCCGGTCGCGCCGATCACGATCGACCGCGCCGAGGGGAGTTGGGTCTACGCCTCGGACGGCAGCAAGTGGCTCGACTTCGTGATGGGCATCGCCGTGGTCAACACCGGCCACTGCCATCCCAAGGTCGTCAAGGCCGTGCAGGAACAGGCCACCAAGGTCTCGCACGCGCAGATGAACATCTACCGCTCGAAGCCGATGCTCGACCTCACCGAGAGGCTGATGGGCATCCTGCCCGAGGGCCTCGACGAGGTCATGTACGCGAACTCCGGCGCCGAGGCCGTGGAGAACGCCGTCAAGCTGGCCAAGCAGGCCACCAGTCGCCCGGGCGTCATCGCCTTCCAGAACGCGTTTCACGGTCGCACACACCTCACGATGGCGCTGACTGACTCCGTGGTCCACTACCGCGGGCACTTCGAGCCGCTGGTCGGCGGCATCTACCACGCCCGCTACGCTTATCCGTTCCGCACGCCCGCCGGTGAGGACGCGACCGCCTACGCTCTCGACGACGTGCGCCGCGTCCTGCGCGCCGAGATCTACGGCGACGACGTCGCGGCGATCATCGTCGAGCCTATCCAGGGCGAGGGCGGCTTCGTCGTGCCGACCGCCGAGTTCATGCAAGGCCTGCGCGCCATCGCCGACGAGATCGGCGCCTGCCTGATCATCGACGAGATCCAAGCCGGCATGGGCCGCACCGGCAAGTGGTTCTGCCTCGAGCACTACGGCGTCAAGCCGGACATCGTCACCATCGCCAAGGGCATCGCCTCGGGCTACCCGCTGTCGGCGATCGCCGCGCCGAAGGCCCTCTGGGACAAGTGCCTCGCCGGTTCCATGGGCGGCACGTTCGGCGGCAACGCTGTGGCCTGCGCGGCCGGCGTCGCCACCATCGACGCGATGCGCGACGAAAGTATGCTCGCCAACGCAGCCAAGCAGGGCGACAAGCTCATGAAGTTCTTCCTCGAGAAGCAGAAGCAGTACCCAGTGATCGGCGACGTCCGCGGCAAGGGACTCATGTTCGCCATCGAATGCGTGCAGCCGGGCACCAAGGAGCCGAACCCAACGGTCTCCAAGGCGTTCATCGCCGAGTGCGTCAAGCGCAACGTCATCATCATGGGGGCCGGCCACTTCGGCAACTGCGTCCGCTTCTTGCCGGCGATCAACGTCAGCGATGCCGACCTCGACCACGCCTTCAGCGTGTTCGACGAGGCCGCCAAGGTCGCGTTCGCCTGATCCGAGTGACAGAGCGGCAGATCGCGGCCGGCGGTCCATATCGACGGGCGCGACGGGAACGGCCGGGGCGCCTTGACGCCCCGGCCGTTCCCGTCGCGGGGAGCCCGCCGGCGGAAGACGGACGCGGCCGAGGCGGCCGTGCCTACCCTCTGCTACACTTCGGCGCCATGGACCAGGCTGTCCCCGCCGCCCGCTTCTCGACCCAGGTTCGCGTCCGCTACGCCGACACCGACGCCGCCGGAGTGTGCTACTACGCCAACTACCTGGCCTTCTTCGAGGTGGCGCGCGTCGAGCTCCTGCGCCACCTCGGGGTACCTATCCGGGAGGGGGAGGCGCGGGGGTTCGTCTTTCCCTGCGCCGAGGCCCGGCTTCGCTATCATCGGCCGGCGCTCCTGGACGATCTGCTCACGGTCGAACTGTGGGTGACGGAGGTGCGCCGCTCGAGCTTCTCGTTCGCCTACCGCGTGCTGCGCGGCGACGAGCTCGTGGCGAGCGGCGAGACGCGTCACGCGGCCGTCGATCCCTCCGACCTGAGACCGGTCCGGCTTCCCGACTGGCTCCGGGCGCTGTTTGACGCGGCGCGAGGCACGGTAGAGAAGGCCGGATGAGCAGCCCGCCGACAGACGACCACATGCCCGCGGACTTCGACACGGCCATGCCGGCCGATATCGAGGTGCGCTTCTGCTACCGGCACCCCGACCGGGAGACCGGCGTCTCGTGCTCGAACTGCGGCCGTCCGATCTGCCACGAGTGCATGATCCCGGCGCCCGTGGGGTTCCGCTGTCCCGAGTGCGTGCGAGAGCAGAACGAGGGCGCCAGCCGCGCCCGCGTCGTCACGCGCGGCGAGATCCGCTCGCAGTGGGGAGCGGGGGGGCTCATGTCACGCGCCACGCCCGCGACCAAGGCGCTGGTCGGCGTCAATGTGGCCTTCTTCCTGTTCGAGATGGTGTTGGCGACCGGCATGGTGATCGGCGGGGGCGTGTCGACGAGCACGTTGGTCTCACTCGGCGCGCTGGTGCCGGCGCGTGTGGCCCTGTACCACGAGTATTGGCGCCTGTTCACGTCGATGTTCCTGCACGCGAACCTGTTCCACCTCGCTTTCAACATGTGGGCCCTGTGGGTGGTCGGCAGCTTCCTCGAACGCATCATGGGCACGTTGCGCTTCGTGCTGCTCTACTTCGTCGCCGGTCTGGCCGGATCGGTGCTCGTGCTCGTCCTCGGGCCCCCCATGATCCCCACCGTCGGCGCCTCGGGAGCGATCTTCGGCGTCTTCGGCGCCCTGTTCGCCTGGGCCTTCCTGAGCCGCGGGCGCGACATGATGGCCGACCAGCTCGTGCGGAACATCGGCCTGATCCTGGTGCTCAACCTCGTGATCACGTTCACCATGAGCTCGTATATCTCGTGGCAGGCGCACGTCGGCGGCCTTCTGGGCGGCTTCGCCGCCTTCGCCGCCCTCCGCTACGGCGACCGGCAGGGCTTCCGCGGCCGGATCAGCAACGACGCGCTGGTGGCTCTCGGCGGGGTGGTCGCCATCCTGTTCGCGCTCGTCGTCTGGCGCGTGCAGACGTTCTAGTCGTGGAGCTGGCGCCCGTGGATGCTTCTCCCCTCGTCGAGCCGAGCGCGCGCCTGACGCCGAGGGACGAAGCCGAGCGGCGTCTCGCGCGCCTCCAGGAGACGCTCGCGGCGCGGGAACTCGACGCCGCCGTGATCGTCCAGAACGCCGACCTCTATTACTTCAGCGGGACCGTGCAACAGTCGTTCCTGTACGTGCCCGCGGACGGACCTGCGACGTTGTTCGTGCGCAAGGTCGTCGAGCGGGCGCGGCTCGAGTCTCCGCTCGCCGACGTCGTCGCGCTGCCCGGCGTGCGCGCCCTGCCCGGGCTCATCGTCGAGCGGTACGGCCGCCTGCCAGCGCGCATGGGCCTCGAGCTCGACGTGCTGCCGGTGACCCAGTTCCGTCGCCTCGAGGCGCTGTTCCCGCGCGCGTCGTTCGACGACGTCGGCCCGGCCATCGTGCGCCAGCGGGCCGTCAAGTCGCCGTGGGAGATCGACCGCATCCGCGCGGCGGCGGCGATCGCGGACGGGGTCTACGCGCTCGTCCCCGCGCTCCTCGAGGAGGGGATGACCGAGGCGGAGTTCGCCGGCCGCGTGGAGGCTCAGGCACGCCGCCTCGGACACGAGGGCGTCATCCGCATGCGCGGCTTCAACCAGGAGATGTTCTACGGCCAGCTCCTGACCGGCGCCGGCGGGGCTGCGGCGACCTTTCTCGACACGCCGTTGGGCGGTACCGGCCTCAGTCCGGCCGTCGCCCAAGGGGTGAGCTTCAGGCTGATCCGCCGCGGCGACCCCGTGGTCTTCGACTTCGTCGCGGTCCGCGAGGGGTACATCGCCGACTTCACGCGGATGTTCGTCCTCGGGAAGCTGCCCGAGGCGCTCGTTCGCGCCTACGACCAAGCGTTGCGCATCCAGGACGTCGTCAAGGGATTGGCGCGGCCGGGGGTCACCTGCGAGGCCGTGTGGTCGGCGGCCCTGGCGGCCGCCGAGAGTGCCGGCCTCGGGGCGGGTTTCATGGGCCACGGCCCAGGGCGCGTGCGGTTCGTCGGCCACGGCGTGGGGCTCGAGCTCGACGAGCTGCCGGTCCTCACGTCCAGCGACGACGAGCTCGTCGAGGGCATGGTCTTTGCGCTCGAGCCGAAGTTCGTCCTGCCCGGCTTGGGGGCCGTCGGGATCGAGAACACGTTCCGCGTGACGGCCGGCGGCATCGCCGCGCTGACCACCGCCCCCGAGCACGTCGTAGAGTTGACCCCGTGAGTCGCGAACCGAGAGGAGGACGATGGAGGAGTTGAGACGGAACGTCCTTGTGCACCGCGTGGTGACGATGGGCTTCCCCACCGTGAGCGTCCTGGTCGTCACGGTGAACCGCGCGTTCGTCGTCGACACGCTGACCCGGCCGCAGGACATGGACCCCGTGCTGGCGGCGCTGGCCGACCACGCGACGGGGCGTCGGCGCGTGGTCGTGAGCACGCATCATCACTGGGACCACGTCTACGGCAACGCGGCCTTCCCGACCAGCGACATCGTCGCGCAGCGCAACTGCCCGCGCCTGATGGAGGAGCAGGCGCAGGGCATCTCCGAGTCGATCCCGGCGCCGCCGCGTGAGGGCGTGCCGCTGCCGACCGTGACGTTCGGCGACCGTGTGACCTATCTGGGTGAGGACGAGACGGTGCACCTCATCCATACGCCCGGTCACAGCGAGGACTCTCTCGTCGTCTACCTCGACGCGGCGCAGGCCCTGCTCGCCGGCGATACGCTGGAATGGCCTCTGCCCAACTTCGCCCAGCGCGACGGCTACGCGGTGTGGATCCGCACCCTTCGCCAGCTCAAACAGCTGCCGGTGGAAGTGATCGTCCCGAGTCATGGGCCGGTCATGGGCAAGGAACTGATCGACGCGAACGAGCGCTACGTGAGCGGGGTCTACGAGGCGGTGGGCGAGCTCAAGAAGCACGGCGCTGGGCGGCACGAGCTGGACGTGCCCGCGGCCGGCCTGCTCGATCCCGGCGTCGAGCTCGACGAGATCTACGCCGCCGCCCATCAGGAGAACCTGGAGTGGGCCTACGACGAGATCTGACGCCAAGCCCGGCTGGAGCCGAAGTGGACATTTCGCGCCGCTTCGGATAGATTGACCGCATGAGACTATCGACACAGGCGGACTACGCGGTGCGCGCCGTGTACGAGCTGGCCCGGCACCAGCCGGGAGAGGTCGTACACACCGACGCCATCGCCGGGGCGCAGGGCATCCCGGGCAGCCGTCTCACCAAGGTCCTGCAGGAGCTCGCGCGCGCCGACCTGGTCCGCACCTACCGCGGCAGCGGCGGCGGCGTGACGCTGGCGCGCCCGCCGGCGCAGATCACCGTGCGCCAGGTGTACGAGGCGGTCGAGGGGCCCGTGCTGTTGTGCCGCTGTCACCAGAGGGTGGAACCCTGCGGCGACGACCCGTGCGACACGCACGACTTCTGGCAAGGTGTCGAGTCGCTCCTCGTGAGGGAGCTGGACACGACGACGTTCGCGGCCCTCGTCCGGCGGACGCGCTCCGGCGCGACCGGCACGGCCGCCGGCACAGCGGGGAGGAGGTGAACCGAATGGCAGAGCTCAAGGAGCAAGTCGAGAAGGCACTCGGCGACATCCGTCCGGCGCTGCAGGCCGACGGCGGCGACATCGAGCTCGTGGACGTGGTGGACGGCGTCGTGCAAGTGAGGCTTCAGGGCGCCTGCGCCGGCTGCCCCATGTCGCAGCTGACGCTGACCAATGGGGTGGAGCGCCACCTCAAGAACGTGGTCCCCGGCGTGGACCGCGTCGAGAACCTGGGATTCTGAGAGATCCGACCAGGGCCCTTGGAGTCCTGGAGGTACGTCGCGGCGGCCGGCCGGCTCGCAGGCGAGCCGGCCAGCCGCCGCCCGTATGGCCCGGACGTCGTCCTCACATCGTAGGCGTATAGTGATACGCCTCGGGGCCTCGTCGCGGACCTCCGTCGGGGGGTGCTTCCGAGGCCCAGCCGAGACGCGGGCTCGATGCCGAGCGCTCTGTGGACACTTGGACGCGATGCCGGAGAAGGGAGACACCTCTGTGGGAGTCGAGGGTGAGAACCGACCTCGCGCCGACGAGTATCGCGGCCGTGAGGTGCTCAAGGAGACGACGCCGGCGGCGAACGAGGAGTTCCTCGTAGGTCTCGGCATCGGCTTGCCCGGCGAAGTCGTCGTGGACGAGGACCTGCGAGATCCGGCGCTGTTCATCAATCGCGAGCTCAGTATGCTGGACTTCTTCGAGCGCGTGCTGTTCGAGGCGCGTGACCGGCGCAACCCCCTGCTGGAGCGGGTCAAGTTCGTCGGCATCGTCGGGTCGATCCTCGGCGAGTTCTTCATGGTCCGTATCGCCGGCCTTCGTCAGCAGGTCGACGCGGGCGTGGCGGAGACCTCGGCCGACGGTCACTCCCCTCAGCAGCTTCTGCCCTTGGTGCAAGGGCGCGCGTGGGAGTTGATGAAGGACTCCCGCCGTTGTCTCTCCGAGCTTCTCCCGGAGCTCGACGCCGCCGGCGTCCACATCTTGGACCACAACGAGCTCGACGAGGACCAGAAGACCGCCCTGAAGGAGTGGTACGAGACTCGCGTGTTCCCGGTGCTGACGCCACTCGCGTTCGACCCCGGGCGACCGTTCCCTCACATCTCCAACATGAGCCACAACCTCGGCGTGCTGGTGCGCGACCAGAACGGCGAAGAGCGCTTCGCGCGCGTCAAGGTGCCCGGCTCACTGCCTCGTCTCGTGCCCGTCGCGGCGCCGGCCGGCGCCGCCGAACGGACTGGCCCGCGGCCGGCGTGCGAGAAGGAGCCCGAGATCTGGCTCACGTGGCTGGAACAGGTCATCGCGGCTCACCTGGACACCCTCTTCCCCGGGCTGGAGGTCGTCGAGTCGCACGCTTTTCGCGTGACCCGCGACGCGGAGCTCGCCATCCAGGAGCTCGAGGCGGACGACCTGCTCGAGACGATAGAACGCTTCGTCCAACGTCGTCGATTCGGGTCGGTGATCCGGGTGACGGTCGGCGACGACATGCCCGAACGCGTCCGCGGGATCCTCAAGGAGAACCTCGAGCTTGACGAGAGCGAGCTCTACGCGGTGGAGCCCCCTCTCGGCCTGAGTACGCTCTGGGACGCGGCCGCCGTCTCGCGCCCCGATCTCGCCTTCGCGCCTCTCGTGCAGTCGGTACCGGCGGCCCTGGACGGCCTCGAGGGCGCCGAGCTCTTCGCCGCGATCCGCCAACGCGACGTGCTGCTGCACCACCCGTACGACTCCTTCGACCCCGTCGTCGAGCTGCTGCGCGCGGCCGCCAACGACCCCGACGTCCTGGCGATCAAGCAGACGCTCTACAGGGTCGGGCGCAACGCCCCGGCGGTGCAGCAGCTCATGGAGGCCGCCGCCAACGGCAAGCAGGTGGCCGTGCTGGTCGAGCTCAAGGCGCGCTTCGACGAGGAGAGCAACATTGGCTGGGCGAAGGCGCTCGAGCACGAGGGCGCGCACGTCGTCTACGGCCTGGTCGGCCTCAAGACGCACTGCAAGGCGCTGATGATCGTGCGCCGCGAAGGGGACCGCGTCCGGCGCTACACCCATCTTGGAACCGGCAACTACAACAGCGTGACGACGCGGCAGTACACCGACCTCGGCTACTTGACGGCCGACGACGACATCGGCGCCGACACGTCGCTGGTGTTCAACCAGCTGACCGGCTACGGCGCCTCCAGCGAGTATCGCAAGCTGCTCGTGGCGCCGCAGACGATGCGCCGCCGCTTCGAGGACCTCATCGACCGCGAGATCGCGCACGCGCGGCGCGGCGAAGAGGCGCACCTCATCTTCAAGATGAACTCGCTGGTCGACAAGCCGATGATCCGGTCGCTCTACCGCGCGTCGCGGGCGGGGGTCCGCGTCGACCTGCTGGTTCGCGGCATGTGCTGCCTGCGCCCGGGTGTCCCGGGGGTGAGCGACCTCATCAGCGAACGGAGCATCGTCGGCCGCTTCCTCGAGCACAGCCGCATCTACTGGTTCCGCAACGGCGGCGACGAAGAGGTGCTGCTGGGCAGTGCCGACCTCATGCCGCGCAACCTCAACCGCCGGGTCGAGATCCTCTTCCCGGTCGGCGACCGGGGTATCGTGCGGCGCCTTCGGGATGAGATCCTCGACGTGTACATGCGCGACGACCTCAAGGCGCGGCGCCTCCTTCCCGACGGCACCTGGGAGCACCTCTGGCCGGAGGACGACAGCGAAGGTCTCAACGCCCAGGAATGGTTCGTCTCGCAGGCGCGTGCGGCCGTGAGGATCGAGGAGGACTGACGTTGTGATGAGGATCTACTTCCTGCGGCATGGACGCGCCGTCGCGCGCGCCGGCTGGCGCGACGACGACGACGCGCGGCCGCTCACCGAAGAGGGCGAGGCGGCGATGCGGCGCGAGGCCGCCGCGCTCGCCGCAATGGGTCTTGCGCCGGAGGTCATCGTCACGAGCCCGCTGGCGCGGGCACGGCGCACGGCTGACCTCGTGGCGGAGGCCCTGCAGGCGGCGGACCGCGTCGTCGAGGACGCGCGTCTGGCACACGGTTTCGACGCTTCCTCACTCGCCGACATCGTCGCCGAGCGGGCGCCCAAACGAGCGCTCATGGTCGTCGGCCATGAACCCGACTTCAGCGCGACGATCGCCGAGCTGATCGGCGGCGGCCGCGTGGTCTGCAAGAAGGGCGGCCTCGCCCGCGTCGACGTCGAGGTCGTGGACGGTCGTCTGCGGAGCGGCGCGCTCGTGTGGCTGCTCGCCCCGGTGCAACTCGCGGGGGAGTGAGGCGGCGGTGGAGGTAGAGGCCAAGTTCCGCGTCCCCGATGCCGGCCGTCTCGACCGGCTGGCGAGCGCGTCGCGGCTGGTCGGGTACGACCTCGACGCCCCGGTCGCCCGGCACGACAGCGACACGTTCCTCGACACAGCCGACCGGCGCCTTCTCGCGGCGGGCTACTACCTGAGGCGGCGAGAGAACGCGGACGGCGTGCGCATCGCGCTGAAGCAGGTCGCGACGGCGGAAGACGGTGTCCTGCGGCGCGAGGAGCTCGAACAGCGCGTCGCCGCCGACGTACCGCTGGCTGACTGGCCGCGCGGGCCGCTGCGCGAGCGCGTGCAGGCGGTCGCCGTCGGCGCCGATTTGGTCCCGCTTCTGGCGCTGGACCAGGCGCGGCGCACACGGATCGTGCGCCGGTCGGGCGTGGCGGTCGCGGAACTGAGCCTGGATGCGGTGACGGTCGGCGCGGGGGGTCGCGACGAGCGCTGGTACGAGGTCGAAGCGGAGCTCATGGGCGATGGGGCGGACGACGACCTCGTGAAGTTGTCCGGAGCGTTGCGCGACGTCTGGGACCTGGCGCCGGAGCCGTCCTCCAAGTTCGCGCGCGCCTTGGCCGCTCTCGACCGCGCGGCGCGAGCGGGCGCGCCGAATGCTTCCGAAGCTGAGCCTCGGCTGGAGGTCGGGTCGACGCCGGACGCCGAAGCGTCGGGCAGGGCACCGGTGGCGCCGAAAGCACGGACGACGACGGAGTCGCCGGTGGCGCCCGCGGCCGACGCGACGTCCGAAGCCGCGCCGGTCGCCGGTGAGTCGGTCGCGGCGCAGGCCACAGAGGCGAAGGACGCGTCCGCAGCCGAGGACGGGGAAGCGCCGGAAGTGGCGGCGTGGCAGCCCTCACGCGCCGAGGCGCGTCGCAAGCGGCCCGCCACGGTGGGCGATGACCTCATGGCCGAGGCGGCGCTGAAGACCCTGCGTCTGCACTTCGCCAAGATGCTCGCCCACGAGGAGGGGACCCGTCGGGGCGAGGATCCTGAGCAACTCCATGACATGCGCGTCGCCACGCGGCGTATGCGGATGGCCCTGAGGCTCTTCGACCAGTATCTGGACCCCGACGTCATGCGGCCCGTGCTGAAGGGACTGCGACGCACCGGCCGCACACTGGGGGCGGTGCGCGACCTCGACGTCTTCCACGAGAAGACGCTGGCCTATCTCGGCGGTCTTTCAGAACCCCGTCGCGACGAGCTCGAGCCGCTGCTCGTCGCGTGGCGTCGCGAGTACGAGGCCAGACGCGGGGCGCTCGTCGCCTACTTCGACGGCTCGCGCTACGCGCGTTTCGTCGATCGTCTCCGTGAACTCCTCGCCGGGCCCGCGGAGCGCCTGGCGGCGAGGGGGGGCGAGGGGTCGACGGTGAGGCGGGTGCTGCCGGCCCTGCTCCATCGCGACCTCGCCGACGTGCTGGCCGCCGGCAGCCTCGTGACTGGGTCGGAGGCCTCCCTGGCGCACTACCACGCGCTGCGCATCGCCGGGAAGGCCTTGCGCTACACCCTGGAGTTCTTCGAGGCGCCGTTGGGCCGCGGGTCCGGACCGCTGATCGAGTCGACGAAACGGCTCCAGGACCACCTCGGCGATCTGCAGGACGCTGTGGTCAGTTCAGGGATCCTGCGCGACGTGCTCACCTGGGGATCGTGGGCCCCGCCCTCGGCTGAGCTGCCGGCGCACACCGACGTGGTGCTGGCTCCAGGGGTGGCGCGCTATCTGGCCCGGCGTCAAGAGGAGATGGAGCGCCTGATCGCCGCGTTTCCCGACGTGTGGCCGGCGGTCGCGGGCGAGGAGTTCGGCGGTCGCCTGGCCAAGTTGCTGGCGCGTCTCTGAGCCGCCGGAGGCGGCGAAGGCGCGCGCCGCTCACTCGTCGTCACGTCACTTCTTCGCCGACTTCTTGCCCTTGCCGCCCGCCTTCTTGGCGCCTTTCTTGCCGTCGCCCTTGGCGTCGGCCTTGCGCTTCTTGCCGTCGCCGGCCTTCTTCGCGCCTTTGCCCTTCTTCACGGCGGCGCGGTCCTCGTTGAGCAGCTCGAGGCCCTTCTTCTTGCCGTACTCGCCGATGTACGCCTGCGCGATCTCGCACTTCTTGCAGCCGTTGCCGCAGCAGTCCTTCCACTGCTTGCGGCCGAAGCGTTCCATGAGTTCGGTGGGCATGTGTGCTCCTCGGTCCCGTGGGCCCCGTAGTGGTCCACTGGAGATACCCGTGGGAGCCGAAGCGTCAATCATCCGGGGCGGAGGGCGTGGCATCGTCGCGGGACGGTCGCGGAGAACGCCCGACGGTCGGGTCGACGGCGGGACGGTCGTGGCGGCAGGGGGAGGATGAGCGAGGGGCGGCGACCATTCGGCCGCCGCCCCTCGCGCCGCGCCTCCATGTCGCCCCGCGTCACACGCAGACGGCTCCCGGCTGCGGCGACTCCGCGGCCGGCGCGCCGTAGGCGTCGAGCTTCACGTCGCCGGCCACGGTGTAGCCGAAGTCGGTGCAGGCGGCGATGTCGTCGAGCGTGTAGCCGACGGCGACCTCCTCGAGGACCCACCCCGTGTCGGGAAGACGGCGAAAGAGGGCGCGCTCGGTGATGATGACGTCGGCTTCCTTCGCCCCGGTCAGGGGGAAGGTGCATGCCTTCATCAGCTTGGAGGTGCCGTCCTTCGAGCAGTGTTCGGTGACGATGTTGACCACCTTGGCGCCGGTGATGAGGTCCATCGCTCCGCCCATGCCGGCGAGCATCTTGCCGGGCACCATCCAGTTGGCGATGTTGCCCTCCTCGTCGACCTGCAGGGTGCCGAGGAAGGTCGAGTCGATGTGCCCGCCGCGGATCATCGCGAACGAGGTGCACGAGTCGAAGTAGCTGCCGCCGGGCAGCAGCGAGATCGGCTGGTTGCCGGCGTTGCGCCGGTCGGTGTCCTCGCAGCCGTGCGGGGGACGGGGCCCGACGCCGATCGCCCCGTTCTCGGTCTGGATGATGACGTCCACGCCTTCGGGCACGTAGTTCGCGACCAGCGTCGGCAGGCCGATGCCGAGGTTGATGATCTGGCCGTCCTGGAGTTCCCTGGCGGCGCGGGCGGCGATGATCGCTTTGAGGTCGTCTGCCATCGTGGCTCTCCTTTCGCCCGTCGGTCTACCAGAGGCTGTGGCCCTCGCCGGTGCTGTAGAGCAGCTCGGTGCGGACCACGGCGTGGACGAAGATGCCCGGCGTGTGGATGTTGTTGGGGTCGAGCTCGCCGAGCCCGTAGAGGTTCTCCACCTCGGCGATGGTGTAGTCGGCGCACATCGCCGCCGGCATGTTGAAGTTGCGCGAGGTGCCGCGATAGACGAGGTTGCCCCACGTGTCACCGTGGTGGGCGCGGACGAGGGCGATGTCGACCTTGAGGGCCGGCACGACGATGTACTTGCGCCCGTCGAGCTCGATGACCTGCTTGCCCTCCTCGGCGATCGTGCCTATGCCGGTGGGCGTGAGGAAGCCGCCCAGGCCGGCGCCACCGCAGCGCATCATCTCGGCGAGCGTGCCCTGCGGCGTCGCCACGACCTCGACCTTGCCTTCGTTGGCCAGACGCGCGTAGTCGGGCGTGGTGCCGACATGGCTGGAGACGATCTTCTTGACCTTGCCCTGCAGCGCCAGCTCGACGGTGCCGCGCTGGCGAAAGCCGCCGTCGTTCTCGTAGATCGTCAGGTCGGCGATGTCCATGGTCTTCATGTAGTCGATGAGCGTCAGCGGGTCGCCCTGACCGATGAACCCGCCGACGGCGATGCTCATGCCGGACTTGACGTGCGACATCGCCTCTTCGATAGGGATGACCTTGTTCTTGGGCACCGCACACTCCTTTTCCGGGCGGCACGCGCTGCCTTCGGCGGGACTCCCAGGTACACGGCCGCGCACGCACGGCGTACTCGCCTCTGCATGGAACAGTATCACGCGACCACGTGGCCCGCGGTCGCCGCCTTGGCCGGTCGCCGAGGGACCGGCTGGACCGCCTGGCCCGGCCCAAACCGGCGGCCGCCGCCGGCCGCTGTGCACGCGTCGCAGGAGAAGCCGGAAGCGGTTTTCCGTCGCCTGACCGCCATGTATACTTCCGCGCGGCGTGCCGGGAGTCGGGAGGGAGATCGCGATGGGCCAGACGGACAGTGCCAAGGTCGGGGTCATCGGGGGTTCCGGGTTCTACGAGCTGCTCGACAACGCCCGCGAAGTCCGTCTCGAGACCCCCTTCGGCGACCCCAGCGACGTCTTCTTCCTCGGCGAGATCGGCGGCGTGGCGGTCGCCTTTCTTCCGCGTCACGCGCGCGGTCATCGCATCCTTCCGTCCGAGGTCAACTACCGGGCGAACGTCTGGGGCATGAAGGCGCTGGGGGTGCACTCCGTGCTCTCCGCCAGCGCCGTCGGCAGCCTGCGCGAGGAACTCAAGCCTCTCGACATCGTGGTGCCCGACCAGCTCTACGACCGCACCAAGGCGCGGCCGAGCACGTTCTTCGGCGACGGCGTGGTCGTCCACATGGGCTTCGCCGACCCGTTCTGCCCCTACGTCTCGCGGCAGGTCGTCGCCGCAGGGCGTGCCAGCGGCGCGACGGTGCACGAGGGCGGGACCTACGTCTGCATCGAGGGGCCGCAGTTCTCGACCCGCGCCGAGTCGAACGTCTACCGGCGGCAGGGCTTCGACATCATCGGCATGACGAACCTGCAGGAAGCCAAGCTGGCGCGCGAGGCCGAGCTCTGCTACGCCACCATGGCCCTTGTCACCGACTACGACGTCTGGTACGAAGGCGAGAAGGACGTCACCCTCGAGCAGGTGCTCGAGAACGTGCGCCGCAACGTGGAGACGGCGCAGGCGATCGTGCGGCGCGTCGTGCCGGCCCTCGACCTGGAGCGCGACTGCGGTTGTCGCCACGCCGTGGAGCACGCGATCAACACGCCGGCCGAGCTGATCCCCGAGGGGACGAAGAAGAAGCTCGACCTGCTCATCGGGAGGTACCTCGGCTAAGGCCTCGGCTGCGGTCGTGAGGAGCTGATCGCCGCCCGGCGCCCGCCGGGCGGCGCCACGTGTGGTCCGGCGGATGCCGGCGCGAAAGGAGTGGGACGTGGGGAGTTTCGTCACTGAAAACGCGGTGCTGATCGCGGTGATCTGCGCCCTCGTGGCCGTCGTCTACGGCGTCGTGTTGCGTTCGTGGCTGATGAAGCTGCCGGCCGGCGACGAGAAGATGCAGGCGGTCTCGGGCGCGGTCCAGGAGGGCGCCAGGGCGTACCTCAACCGCCAGTACCGCACCATCGCCATGGTCGGCGCGGTCGTGTTCGTCATCTTGCTGGTGGCCCTCGGCCTCGAGAAGGATTGGACCTACGGCTGGCACGCCGCCGTCGGCTTCCTCGTGGGCGCCTGCCTTTCCGCCGCCGCCGGCTACATCGGCATGATGGTCAGCGTGCGCGTCAACGTGCGCACGGCCGAGGCCGCCCGCGGCGGCCTCTCCCCGGCCCTCAAGGTCGCCTTCCGCGGCGGCTCGGTCACCGGCCTGCTGGTCGTGGGCCTGGCCCTGCTCGGCGTCTCGGGCTACTACTGGATCACCGGCGACGTCGCGGCTCTCGTGGGCCTCGGCTTTGGCGGCTCGCTCATCAGCGTCTTCGCGCGTGTGGGCGGCGGCATCTTCACCAAGGCCGCCGACGTCGGCGCCGACCTGGTCGGCAAGGTCGAGGCCGGCATTCCCGAGGACGACCCGCGCAACCCGGCCGTGATCGCCGACAACGTCGGCGACAACGTCGGCGACTGTGCCGGCATGGCCGCCGACCTGTTCGAGACCTACGCCGTCACGGCCGTGGCCGCGATGCTGCTCGCCTTTCTGAGCTTCCGCGTCGGCTGGGGCATCACGGGTGTCAAGAACGGGCTGCTGATCCACGTCGGCGGCGAGGCCGCCTACAAGCCGGCGGTGCTCTTCCCGTTGGTGCTCGGCGGCGTGTCGATCATCGCCAGCGTCATCGGCACCTTCTTCGTGCGCCTCGGCAAGAGCAACAACATCATGAACGCCCTCTACAAGGGGCTGGGCGCCGCGGCGATCATCGCCGTCGCCCTCTTCTATCCCGTGACCAGGTGGATGATGGGCGGCACGGGCGCCAAGGTCTTCGGCATCCCGAGCGTCAACCGGCTCTTCTTCGCCGCCGTCGCCGGCGTCGTGGTCACGGCGCTCATCGTCGTCATCACCGAGTACTTCACCGCGACACGCTACGGACCGGTCAAGAGCATCGCGGCGGCCAGCACCACCGGTCACGCGACCAACATCATCCAGGGTTTGGCCGTCTCGATGCAGTCGACCGCCCTGCCGGTGATCTGCATCGGCGCCGGCATCCTCGTCACCTACGAGCTCGCCGGTCTCTACGGCATCGCCGTGGCGGTCATGAGCATGCTCTCCATGACCGGCATCATCGTCGCCATCGACGCCTACGGTCCCATCACCGACAACGCCGGCGGTATCGCCGAGATGGCCGACATGCCCGAGGCGGTGCGCGCCACGACCGACCCGCTCGACGCGGTCGGCAACACCACCAAGGCGATCACCAAGGGTTACGCGATCGGCTCGGCCGGATTCGCCGCCCTGATCCTGTTCGTGAGCTACACGCTCGACCTGCAGCAGCACTTCCTCGAGAAGTACGACTTCAAGGGCACCCTGGCGTTCATGATCGACAACCCGTGGGTGCTCGCCGGCCTGTTCCTCGGCGGCCTTCTGCCCTACCTGTTCGCCTCGCTGTGCATGAAGGCCGTCGGCAAGGCCGGCGGCCAGGTGGTCGAAGAGGTGCGCCGCCAGTTCCGCGAGATCCCCGGCATCATGGAGGGCACCGCCAAACCCGACTACGCCAAGGCGGTCGACATCGTCACCAAGACGGCCATCGGCAAGATGATGCTGCCGGCCGCCATCCCCGTTCTGACGCCGATCGTCGTCGGCCTGGTCTTCCGCGAGAAGGGCTACCTCATGCTGGCCGGCGTGCTCATGGGCACGATCATCACCGGCATCTTCATGGCGATCAGCATGACCTCGGGCGGCGGCGCCTGGGACAACGCCAAGAAGCTGATCGAGGACGGCGCCTACGGCGGCAAGGGCTCCGACGCCCACGCCGCGGCGGTCACCGGCGACACGGTCGGCGACCCGTACAAGGACACCGCCGGCCCGGCGATCAACCCGATGATCAAGGTCATCAACATCGTCGCCCTGCTGGTGATCCCGTTCCTCATCAAGTAGCTGCGACGACAGGCGTCGAGGACGGCGGGCGGCCCTGCGGGCCGCCCGCCGTCGTTTTGCCTCAAGAAGCAGGCGGTTTCTGCTCACCCGGGGCCGCTTGTGCGGGCACCTTCCCGGTGCTACATTCGGCGTCCAGGCCGGCGCCCGCGGCGCCGGCCGTCGTCGATCATGCGCAAGACTAAACAGATCTTCGCGGTCGCCTTCGTGGTGCTGGGCGCGCTTCTGCTGGCGAAGGCCGTCGCCGGCGGGCTCTGGCCGCCGTCGCTGCAGCTGATCGCCGGGGCTTCACTTGTCGTGTACGGCATGCTCCGGTGGTGGACGCTGTAGGGTGGTGCACCGTGGGGAACGCCGCGGGTGCCGGGGTTGGGGCAAGGTGAGGGATGGCGCGACGCAAGCATAGGGAAGGGCAAGGCCTGCTGAAGGTCCTGGGCGTGCCCGCGCTGTTCAGCACCGCCTACGGCAACGTCGGGTCGTCCATTTACTACGCGCTGGGCGTCGTCGCCCTCTGGGCGCTGGGCCTGACGCCTGTCGTCTTCTTGCTGACCGGCCTGCTGTTCGTGACCACGGCCTGGTCATACGCCGAAGCCACCGCGATGGTCCCCGAGGCGGGAGGCTCGTCCAGCTTCGCCCGGCGAGCCTTCAACGAGTTCGTGAGCTTCGGCGCGGGTTGGGCCCTCATGCTCGACTACATCGTCACCGTGGCGATCTCGGCCTTCTTCGTGCCCAACTACCTGGCCGTCTTCCTGCCCGTTCTCAAGACGCAGCCGTACAACGGCATCGGCGGCATCATCACCATCGCCTTCCTCGTGGTGATCAACGTGATCGGCATCAAGGAGGCGGCGCGTCTGAACATCGTGCTCGCCCTGCTCGACTTGGGCACGCAGGTGTTGCTGATGGTCCTCGGCGTCGTGTTGCTTCTTCAGCCGTCGCTGCTCATCGGGCAGATCCACTGGGGCGTGGCGCCGACCTGGTCGCACCTCATCTACGGTATCTCGATCGGCACGATCGCCTACACCGGTATCGAGACCGTCTCGAACATGGCCGAAGAGGCGGCCAATCCGGACCGCGACGTGCCCCGCGCGATCAACTTCGTGCTCGTGGCCGTGCTCGTCGTCTACCTCGGCATCTCGATGACCGCCCTGTCGGCCATGCCGGTCAAGCCCAACGTGCTGCCGTACGATGCCGCGACCGGCAAGACGGCGTCCGTCGAGGTCGTGGCCAAGAGCGCGGACGAACCCAACGGGCCCTTCCTCTTCGCCGGGACTCCGCCGCCGGGCAACGACGGCCCCGACGTCTACGTCCCGGCCGTCCAGAAGCGCTCGGGGTGGTACACGGAAGCGCTCGCTCCGACCGGCGAGGTGTTCACGCGCGACGGGGCACGGTACACGAAGGTCTACGGCTCGCTCCTGGGGAGCGTGTACCCGGGGGACCCGGTGGTCGGCATCGTCCGTTTCCTGCCCGAGGGCCTCTCCTGGCTCAAGGCCATCCTCATGCCTTGGGTAGGCATCCTGGCGGCGACCATCCTTCTGATCGCCACCAACGCCGGCCTGATCGGGGTGTCGCGCCTCGCGTACTCACTCGGCCAGCACCGGCAGGTGCCTCCGATCCTCGGCCGCGTGCACCCCAGGCGCATGACGCCGTACGTGGCGATCATCGCCTTCGGCTCCGTCGCGTGCGTCCTTCTGGTGTTACCGGGCGACACCATCACCCTACTGGCCGACCTCTACGCCTTCGGCGCGATGATCTCGTTCACCGTCGCCCACGTATCGGTGATCTGGCTGCGCCGCAAGGAGCCAGACAGCCGGCGCCCCTTCCGTACGCCCATCAACGTCAGCATCGGCGGCTTCACCGTGCCCGTCCTTGCCGTCATCGGCGGCCTCGGCACCTTCACGGTGTGGTGCGTCGTCGTGGCCACGCACCCCATGGGCCGCCTCATCGGCTTCACCTGGATGGGGGTCGGTCTGGTGACCTACGTCGTGTACCGGCGCCACAAGGGGTACTCGCTGACGAAGACCGTCGCCAAGGTCGTCGTACCGCAGACGATGCAGGAGGACATCGACTACGACCACATCTTGGTCCCCATCACCGGTTCGCGGATCAGCGACGAGATGATGGTGCTCGCCTGCCAGCTCGCGACCGAGAAGAAGTCGTCCATCGACGCCCTCTACGTGATCGAGGTGCCGATCAACCTGCCCCTGGACGCGCCCCTTGTGTCGGAGCGTGAGCGCGCCGACCGGGCCCTCAGGGCCGCAGGCGTGATCGCCTCACAGTTCAAGGTCGCGCTCACCCCGGTGGCGATCACGGGGCGCAACACCGGCCGGACGATCGTCGAAGAGGCGGCCCGGAGGCGCTCGGAGGTCATCATCCTGGGGACGGTCCGCAAGCGGCGCATCGCCGACCGCGTGTTCGGAGGCACTGTCGACTACGTGCTGGAGCACGCGCCTTGCGAGGTCCTCGTCAACCTGGTGCCGAAGGACTACCCGAGCGGGGGATCGGGCGATGAGGCGGGCGCGTCGCCCTCCAGCGCCTCGGCCGGCGGGACATCGGGTGGGCAGCCTTTGTCCCCGGCCGAGAACCAGCCTGCAGCAGACCTCGGCCGGGCGTCCGAGCCTACTCCCCCGGGCGTCTCGATCGACGAGGACTCCCCGCCAGACTGACGCAAGCTTGCCGCACGGCGTCAGGAGAGTATGCTCACAACTGAGGGGCGCCGCCGCCTGCGACGGCGCCCGATTCCGATTCTGCGGCCGCGTGCCGCTGCGGGAAGGTGACAGCAGATGCACGTCGTGATCGTGGGATGCGGTCGCGTTGGCTCGAGCCTCGCGCTTTCGCTCGTCGAGGAGGGGTTCGAGGTCGCCGTCATCGACGAAAGCGCGGACTCGTTCTACCTGCTCGGTGAGGACTTCGCGGGTCAGTTCGTCGAGGGCAAAGCGCTTGACTGGGACGTGCTGCGTGAGGCCGGCATCGATCACGCGGACGCCGTCGTCACGGCGACCGACGGCGACAACACCAACATCGTCGTGGCTCAGGTCGCGCTGAAGAAGTTCGGCGTGAAGTGCGTCGTGGCGCGCGTCTACGATCCGCGGCGCGCCGAGCTGTTCGCCGAGACCGGCATACGCACCGTCTGCCCGACCAAGGACGCGCGCCTGATGCTGCTCGACGCGGTCCGATCCTGTCAGATCCCGCCGGAGGCCTGACCATGTTCGTGCTGATAGTGGGCGGGGGGAAGGTGGGGCTCAACACTGCTCGCCAGCTGCGCCAGCTCGGTCACGAGGTCGCGGTGATCGAGCAGCGCAAGACGCGCTACGACCTGATCGTCGAGGAGCTCGAAGAGGCCCTGATCTTCGGTGACGGGACGGAGATCTGGGTGCTCGAGAAGGCCGGTATCGCGCGCGCCGACATGGTCGTGGCCGTGACCGGCGACGACGAGGACAACGTGATCATCTCGCAGATCGCGAAGATGAAGTTCGGCGTCCAGAAGGTCGTGGCGCGCGTGAACAACCCGTTCAACCAGCCCATCTTCGACCTCCTCGGGGTCGAGGCGACGGTCTGCGCCACCACGACCATGTTGAGCCTGATCCTCCACGAGCTGCCGGTCCACAAGTTCGTCCACCTGCTCTCGCTGAAGCGCGAGAACGTCGAGCTCGTCGAGCTCGAGGTGAGCGAGAACTCGCCCTTCGCCAACACCTACGTCCAGGACATCGCCCTGCCCGACGGCGTGCTGCTGGCGGCCATCGTCCGCGCCGGGCACGCCCTGCTCGCCCGCGGGTCGACCGAGATCCTGCCCGGCGACTACGTGCTCTGCCTGCTGCCCCCCGGCAAGGAGAAGGAGCTCATCAAGGTCTTCATGCCCGAGGAGTCGCCGGAGAAGCTGCAGGAGGAGTCCGAGCTCGACACGTCGGAGGGGTAAAGAGGACGGCCGGGGACGGTTGACCACACCCGCCCCCCGCGGCTAGCATCTCCCTGCTCTATCGAGCACCCTCTTCTCGGTGGCGAGGTAGCTCAGTTGGTAGAGCACATGACTGAAAATCATGGTGTCGCCAGTTCAATTCTGGCCCTCGCCACCAAAACTCCCCGCAGTTTGCCCGCCCGCCAGTAACGGACCGGCCACCGTCTCAGGGACCTCGCTCGCCCGCACAAATCGTCCGGTCGAGAGCGGGCGTAGGGCAAAGCGACGGGCGGTCGGCAACGGTGACGATCCGGGGCAAGGTTGACGCTCTGAGTCGACGAGCCATGGGGCGCCGCACCCAAACGTTTGACGAACTCGCATGGCGAGCGTATACGGATGACCGTAGGGACTCCTGACAGACAGCGCACGTCGTACGGGAGGCTGTGACCCGCCGGTGGCACGCAGCGGCCACCACAGACCGGCGGGGAGCCACTGGTGAGACCGGCCCGCGGGCCGGTCTTCGTGCTTCTGGAGGCCGACCCGGCAGGAGTCGGAGAGCCATCGCCTGGGGGGTCACTCATGGGAACGCACCGGGGCTTCCAATCACCTGAAGCGGCGACGTTCGCGCTCGCGCTGCTGCTGACCCTCGCCCTCGCCGCCTGCGGCCACAGCGACAGTAGTTCGGTGGCTCCCACCCAGGCCGCGCTTCCCACCTGGACGCCGGGCGCCGGTCCCAGCCCGGCCTACACAGTGACCACCACGACCGGTTCCACCGAGGGACTCCACCCCGAGAAGACTGTCGGCATGGAGTTCACGCCCGTCGTCGATGTCGAGGTGAGCGCCCTCGGCTACTTCGACGGCAGCCAGAATGGGCTGCGGCAGCCTCACAACGTGGGCATCTTCGACCGCGACTCAAAGGATCAGCTCGTTGGCGTGATCATCACCGCCGACACCCCGCTGGAGGGCGCCTTCCGCTGGAAGTCGGTCACCCCGCTGGTCTTGAAGGCCGGTAAGAGCTACATCGTGGCCTATGAGGCCGACGAGCCGATGGATGAAGAGGTGAACGGAGGGGGCGACTGGGCGCCTGAGCTGAAGCCCGGTCGTTGCTGGCTGGCCCACTCGTCGTGGCAGTGTCCAGAGTCGGCGGGTTACGTGCGCACGGTAGCGGCGAACTTCAAATTCAAGCCGGTGTCGGCCCCGTGAGTAGGGAGGGATTCGAGCCATGAAGTATCCACGGGAATCCAACGCGCCCGCGTTTGCGGCGCTTGCGCTTCTCGTCGTCATCTCGGCGCTGGCGCTGGCCGCTTGCGGCGACGACGGTGCCACGGCCCAAGCGCCCACGGACTTGCCTACGCGAACGGCGCCCGTGGCCGCCTACACGTTTCCCCCGCTCGCCAGCCCGCTCCCCGAGCCAACGGATCTGCATGCGCTCGGCGAGACGGACGCCCTGGAGTTCGTCCCCTGGGTCGATATCGAGGTCAGCGCTCTCGGCTACTACGACAACGGCGGCGATGGTCTCAAGGACACCCACAGGGTGGCGATCTTCGACACCTCCTCGCGCAAGGTCGTGAGCCTCGTTCAAATCACCAGCGAGGACACGTTGCAGGACGGCTACCGCTACGAAGCCCTCAAGACCGGCGCGGTGCTCAAAGGCGGGACATCCTACGTGATGGCCGGCGAGGTGGGGCGCGACGCCGCACCGGCCCGTCCCGTCGGGATGGAATGGGCCCCCGAGATAGACTTCGTCGTCTACAGAATGAACACCAAAGGCTGGGGCTACCCGGAGCAGAAGGTACCTGGCCGCACCTACGCAGTCATGAACTTCCTGTTCATGCCGGTGTCAGCCGCTTCGCCCACGCCGTAGGCCGTGAGGTGACCGAGGCAGGGCCGCTCGCCTAACACTGAGGCCCGCCACCCCTGAGGGCAGCGGGCCTCTGTCAATCACCGTCTGCGGTCACACCGGCGTGTGGCCGCGCCTTCGCGCAAAGAAGTCGGCGAGCAACAGGGCGACGCCGACGAGTGCCAGCACCATGAAGACGAAGCCGAGGATGTCGCTGGAGATGTCGATCCCGACGAACAACAGGACGATTCCGAGTGCGATCGCCGCGACGCCCAGCCATCGAAGCCATTTCATGTGCGGCACCTCCTCTCGGGAGGTGAACGCTCGCGCCACCGCGCGGGCGTGATTGCCGATACAGGGCGACCACGCCCCGTGGCACGGAGACCGATCGCCTACGCGGGTTGTTCCCTGGAGGCGAAGGATGCAAGCCGACGGTTGCGCCTAGCAGGAGAGCCTGGGAGCGATCCGGGGTTCTTCGCGCCTGACCGGCCACCGTTTCGGTGACTACGCCCAAACGGGTCCAACGAGCTTCATCCTGCCTTCGGTATACTCACCGGACTAACGACTCCCCGAGTGAGGCATGTCGCGCCCTTCACGCCAGACGTCCTCCACCGGCCCGCTCATCCCGGCGCTGCCGCGACCCGTCTGGGTGCTGATCGGGCTTCACGCTCTTGCCGGCCTCGGGATCGGTATCGTCCTCGCCTTCCTCGTCGTCTACCTGCACTTCGTGCGGGACATCGGCCTAGGCTGGGCCGGCATCGCCTTCGCGGCGCTGCCGGTCGGCGCGATGGCAACGGGGCCGGTGGCCGGGGCCCTGGCCGACCGTCTCGGTCCCCGATACGTGATCGCCGGCTGTGGCGTCATCGCGGCCGCATCGACCGCTGCCCTCTCGTTCGTCACGGCGCCTTGGCAGGCCGTCCTGGTGGGGCTCGCGCTCGGCGCCGGCATGACCGCCTTCGAGTCGCCCTTCTACACCCTGCTGGCGACGTCGGTCGCAAGGGAGCAGCGCTCAGCCGTCTTTGCCGTGGACTACGCGGTGGTCGCCTTGGGCTGGGGAGCGGGCGGGTTCGTCGGCGGCATGGTGGTCGACATCTCCCGCGTCGCCACCTTCCAGACCGCCTTCACCATCGCCACCGGCAGTCTGCTCGCGTTCGCGGCGACCGTCGTGGCGCTCGGGTCCGCGACGGTCACCCTTGACCCGCTCGACGACGAGGCCGTGGAGGATACCGGCCCGGGCGGCTACCGCTCGGTCTTCGCCGACCGTTGCATGCGGCGGATCATGTCGCTGAGCGT
>Ga0315281_10000156_pt1 | contig 86139 bp, 95 predicted proteins | sample YL17G07_0_MG_FD_204540 | JGI IMG/M metagenome (GOLD analysis project Ga0315281, IMG submission 204540) | Sediment microbial communities from Yellowstone Lake, YNP, Wyoming, USA - YL17G07_0 | ecosystem: Environmental > Aquatic > Freshwater > Lake > Sediment | place: USA: Wyoming | collected... | reverse complement strand
CATTTTACCGGTAAATACATGGTCAATTCGTGACCCCCGCACACGCCTGCTGAAAACGCCATAAATTGGGTTCGGTTAGCCACAATAAGCTTGAAAGATGGCGGAAATTCTGGTGCGGGGGATGGGGTTTGAACCCATGCAGCCCTGCGGCAACAGGTCCTAAGCCTGTCTCCTTTGGCCAGACTCGGACACCCCCGCTGTGTCAGGACGCTTGTGTATCGATTTTGCATGTTCTTCTATATTTGGCTAGTCTTGTTTTGGGGAAACTCTTAAAAAACCTGAAACGTAGAAATAGAATAACGCGGAATGCACGGGGAGAAAAACCTGCAAGAACTGATCCTGATCAACGCTTCGCCGCGGGGCAATGCCGGCGAATCTCGACTCTCTGAGTCACCACCTTTCAAGCGAACCCGGCCCGACGCAATTTCCTTCTTCTCGGGCACCGTTGACAAGACTCATTCGGCAGTGTATTTGCGCTTTTGCATTTGGGAGTTTGCGCTGCCTTTTGGGTCGCGGCTGTGGCACGGGATCTGCGCGGCTGCAGGAAAAGGCCATCTGCGAAAAATGGGAAACAGGAGATGAACAGTTTGGGAAGCCGTAGAAGCGTGTCCAAGACGAATGCGAAGTGTCTTAAGGAGATCGAGAGAAGGTTGATATCTGAGCTGATGAAGAATTCCCGCCGAAGTGATAGGGAATTTGCCAAGACAATTGGCGTCTCGCAGCCCACAATCGGCAGAATGATCAAGAAGCTGGAGAAAGAGGGGTACATCAAACAGTACACTATTGTGCCTGACTTCAACAAGCTGGGTTACGAGCTTATGGCGCTGACTCTTCTCAAGCTGAAGGAAACGCTCACGCCCGAAGAAGCTGAGAAAGTGAGCAAGAATGCTCTCGGGTACAAGTGCAGGCTGCCGCCCGAAGTCATAATGTTTGAGAGAGGAACATGCAGCAAATACGACGGAGTCGCGATTTCCATGCATCCGGACTACTCGTCCTACATGAAACTTAAAGCCGAGGCCAGAGCCCACCTGTTTTTTGACTTCTCGGAGATGGAGGACTTCCTTATAAGCCTTGACGACGAGGTTCGCGGTAGGCCTCTGACTTTGGCTACGCTGGCTGAACATCTGCTCATGCTGAAAGCAGTCGAGAAGAGATAGCCTCAGATGTTCCCCAGACGCCTAATCCTCAACGGCAAGTTGTGGCCAACCCGGAGCAACTCTTCGTCGATGTCTGCCGCTGGTATCGCCGGTTATGGAATAGAAAGCTCTAAATTTCGTGGCGGGTCTTTCGTTCTCTGAAAACATTTGCCTCGGTGGCCTAGCCCGGTTGGGGCATCGCCTTGGTAAGGCGGTGGTCGCGGGTTCAAATCCCGCCCGAGGCTCCACAGAACCTCCGTTAATAGAAGCTTTCATCATTCTTTGAGCCTTGAGTTGCTGAAACATGCTGAAGGCTGTGCACAATTTGGAGGACTGAACCGTGGTCTGGAGCTAGAGTGGGGAAGGTGGAGGCTGTTCCTGTAATGTTGCACCCTTTTTGGGAAGGAGAATCAGGGCGCCCGTTGCTGTTGAGACGATTGCTGCGCCAGCGAGGGCTACGTGGGCTCCGTAGAGCATGGTGTAAAAGCGTGTTTGGGTTTCGAAGTATCCGGGGAACATGATCCATGATTCGCTGAAGAACATGGAAAGGAGTCCGGCGGCGAGCGTTCCGAAGGCGACTTTTGTCCGTTTTGAGGCTACTGCGGCGAGTTGAAACAATAGTGCGGCCGCCGCGCTGATGAGCGCGTATATGCCGGCTTGCAGCGTGGTTCCGTTTAGGGTTTGGCCGCCGCCGAGGAATGGTGGGAAGGAGACGTCTCGGGCCCAGGGCATAAGTACTGCTAGTATTGTCAGTGCTGATGCAACGATGATGATTGCGTGCAGGATGTTTGCCGTTTCTACTTTTCGTTTCATAGGCAGTGTTAAATATTCGTTGTAGCATATAAGTCTGTTGCAGGTGAGCACAGATGATGCGTATGCGGATGTTTGCGCCGGTTTTCGTTTCATTCATCTTGATTTTGACCATTTCTTATATTGCACCGGCGCGTTGCGACTATTCGGTTCAAACCTCTAACCCGATGGGGGCTGCACGAGACTTTGTGGAAAACATTGCAGGAATCAACCTGTCCCAATATGGGATATATGATCCAATCTCCGAGTCAGAATCTTATTCGACGGCTCCGACTCACACGCAGTCGATGACCAGATTCACAGTGGAAAATGCGCTTGTTACAGCGAGGATTCGGTTCGAGTTGATAGACGGCAAATTCTCGTGGTATATGTTGAACGTTGACAAGGGCAGCATGGGTGTTGCCAATTGCTCTTTTGGAGATATGATTCAGGTGGCAACTCGAGCCATACAAACCTACACGCGGATGTTCAACGCGTCCTACTGTGGAGGCTTTGATGCTATGCTGTCGGAAGCCGTGCAAGCCGGAAAGCGGCATTACGAGAAGGGAAACATGCTGCTCACCATCGAAGAACGCAATGGAACCCGAACATCGAACGCGGAGACCGACGTCATGTGGTACGAGAAAATATGGAATAACCCGAATATCACGAGCCGCCAAGTCTCCTTAACTGTTGACAACAAAGGCATAGTGAATTGTGTAATGGACACCATGCCCTTTTGCAGAGTTGCAGGAGAGGTCAAAATATCTGAAGAACAGGCAGTCAATATTGCGCTCCCAGCAATGGAAAAGTACGCCGCTGAACTCGGAGCAAGAGTCATTGGTGTTGGGCCCACTTTTTTCGGCCCATGCACTCGTCCGGAGCACTTCAACGAGACCGACGGCTTCCTTATCTCCCCAATGTGGGGCACGGGTGCCAGTCTTGAAATGCTCAACAACACATTACTCAGAACAGGAGTATGTGTCTGGGTTTGTGCGGATTGCGGTGAAATCCTGGTGGTTGGTCAAAGCGGCACTCGCACAGCGGAGCCGACGACAGACCAGAGAACGCCGTATGTCTGGTTGCTATTTGGGACAATTCCGTTGACTCTGGTTTCCGTAGGAATAGTCACATATTCAAGACAAGCAAGAAAAAAGCGGAGATAAAAAGGATTTATCATCTGTCTTAGGGATTATTGCCTTGCATCGTTGTGTTCTGTTCTTCTGCCCACGGAAGGCTGAGGGTTGTCCTTGTCGAGGCGAGCTAATGAACCTGTACGCTTGCTGATGCGGATCAACGAGGCTCGGGAACCAAGGTCAACAGAATCGAACTGCAACGCATCGACCCACCCGCCGACATCAAACAGGCAATGCACAAACAGAAAACAGCCGAGCAGGAACGAAGACAGTTGCGCCTGCTGGCAACCGGAAGAAAGGAGGCATCCGCGCAAGACAAGGAAGGCACAATACTCAGAGCGCAAGGCGACAAAACCTCAGCAATACTGAAGGCCGAAGGCGAAGCAAAATCAATAGAGGTCGTGGCAGCGGCTCAGGCAGTAGCAGTAAGGATGGTTTCAGAAGCAGCCAACCAGTACTTCAAAGAGAACGCTCAGCTCAACAAGAGACTGGACGTGGTCAGGGACACCTTCGCTCAGCAGACCAAAATAGTCGTTCCATCATCTGCAGACATCCTCAACGTTCTCGGCCTCGAAAGCACCACAATCCTGCCAGTGAAGACTGAAAAGAAGACCGACCAGTCCGGGGCCTGAACATGATGGACCCCGCCTACATTTTTCTGTTGCTAACACTCGTCGTGGTGATGCTCGTGCTCATATTAGTCGCTGCGGGAAAACTCAGACCCAAGGCACGCAGATACTTCAGATCAGAATACGGCGAGCAATACGAAATCGACCTCAGACTCACATATAAACGGTTCAAAGAACTGTACCCGTTCTCACAACTGTCGTATAGGGAATACAAGAAGCTCCAGATGGAAAGGGCCTTTAGACGTGCCGTAGATTCAGAGAAGAACAAGAGAATGGTCAGATAAGCCCTGCAATCTCCAGACACAAGCCTCCCTTTCCGTGTTCAACGGCGCCGACGCTCGACTGCAAATCCCAAGGCAAGATATCATGGCGAATGCGACCATCAGCACAAAATTTGAAATTGGATCCGGCTTTCCACGTGGCCGGATGCGCAAGCATTTCCTCGCCGGTTTGCCGTAAATCTCAAATAACACGCCTGCTCATCTGTGTCCGATGTGGTTTTGTCGAGCACAGAAAAGCAGTTCACACTGGATGAACTCAAAAAATACGACGGCAAAGAAGGCAGACCAGCCTACGTCGCGGTCAGAGGCAAAGTGTACGACGTGACGGAAAGCTTTCTCTGGGCGGAGGGCGAACATCAAGGCGAACACGTGGCCGGAACAGACCTGTCAGACGACGTGCCAAAGGCTCCGCACGGCGACGAAGTACTGGAGCGGTTCAAGCTCGTCGGCACACTCACCAAGTGAAGAGAAACAGGGAACAGGCCAAAGAGCATAGCGCGACGTTTCTGCCGTTCAAAACTCGCGGCGTCTGTTGCAGGAAGCCGTCGCTGGGGCGTCCAGTCAACATGCCTCGGCCTTCTCGGCCGCGGTTGAGGGCTCGTGGAACTTGAGTTAAACAATTTATATAGCCACAGTGATCAATGAAGATAGAGAGGTAAAGGATTATTGGCTCTTGATGACCTCCTGACTGTGGCGTCTATTTTCGTAGGGGTGATCATCGTCTGCGTCGTCATCGTCTTTTCCATGCGCCATCGCGGAGGCGAAGAAAAGAAGCCGTCAAGAGAGACTCCGGAGCCGGAACTGCGTGGCTACCCATTCAAGATCCTTCGAACCATTCCACAGCAGGAAGCGTCCCAGGCCAGAGACGAACTCAGGATACTGGACATTGAGAGAGAAATACTGAGCGACGCGATCAGAAGACTGTACGAGGCACACGCTGAGGGGAAAATCACGGAGGAAGAACGCGAAAGACTTGCGCAGACGTACAAGTCGCGAATGATGACCGTGAAAGACGCAATCTCGAAAGACGAGTCTCTCGTGGCCCTGCACGAGCTTGAAGCCATGCAGGAAGACCTCATGAAGCTCTTCAGCCAGCGTTTTGACGAGTTAAGCTCGAAGGTTGAGCAACTGCGGAGCAAGACCGACGTCAAGCCGATAAGGGAAGTGGCGATCACCCCCAGGGAGATGGAGGAAGAGGACGAGTCGGAGGAAGAAAAGCCGAGTGGCGGAGAGAAAGCCAAGCGCAGAAAGCGTCAGCCCGCCGAGAAGCCAACCCCGAGAACTGAAGCTGAAAGAAGGATCGAGGAGATAAGGGCTGAGGTGGAGAAGGTTCTTGACAAGTTGGGGCAGATGGAGATTGAAGGCTGACAAGGGAACCGTTGAAAGAGCAAAGCGGAACGCTGCAGCGAAGGCAGTGGAAAACGTCAAAGACGGCTTCGTCGTCGGACTGGGAAGCGGAAGCACGGCGGCATACGCCATTGAAGAACTTGGAAAAAAGATAAAACGCGAAAAGATCGCGGTTCTCGGAGTGCCAACTTCCCATCAGGCCTTCACGCTTGCAGTCCAGCACGGCGTAGTGCTGACGACGCTCGAGGAGCATCCCCTGCTGAACCTGATCATAGACGGCGCGGACCAAGTAGACCCGTCGCTGGACATGATAAAGGGGATGGGCGGCGCTCTCTCCCGTGAAAAGGTCGTGGCACTTTCGTCAAGGAAACGGCTGATCGTGGTCGACGCGGGCAAGCAGGTTCGTGTCCTCGGAGAGAATGGCCATCCGGTGCCTGTGGAGGTGCTGCCCTTTGCGGCACCGCTTGTTCTGCAGAAGATAAGGCAGATGGGCGGACGGCCGGCAGTCAGAGAAGGCGGAGGAAAAGTCGGCCCGGTGATGACTGACAACGGCAACTTCATCGTAGACGCCGTGTTCGGCCCGATAGCCGAGCCCACGGTGCTTGAGCGGTCGCTGAAGTGTCTGCCGGGAGTCGTCGAAACCGGGCTGTTCGTTGGGTTGGCAGACGAGGTTTACGTCGGGAAGCCTTCGGAAGTGGAAACGCTGAAGCGGAGCCGCTTTTCCAGCAAGGTTTAACAGTTTCTAATTCTTATATGCAAGAAACCCCAAAACAATCACAGACTAAACCAGAAACGCCGGGGTAGCCTAGCCTGGCTAGGGCGCCAGACTCATAATCTGGAGAGCACGAACAGGGCAAACGCCCAATGTCCAGAGGTCGCGGGCTCGAATCCCGCCCCCGGCACCACAACAACGTTTTCTATTCCTTCTATTTTTGTGAAGGTCGTTTCATTAGGCTGTTTTCTTGGTTCAGGGCTTGTAAAAATCTTGAAGGGCTTACAAGCAGTTTGGGTATTGTCTTGTGTCCAGACTTTGGGGCTGTCTTGGGACGGTCCTATGAATAGCGTGTATGGACATCTGTTAAGTTTCTACTTTTCAGATTTTAGAAAGTGATTTAAGGTTTCTTGTACATGTCATTATTAGGTCTGGCGGTTTAGAACATGAGTTCTGTTGTTGCTGTTCTTTCAAGGTATGAGGAAAACGCGAAGTGGATTAGCAGGCATTATGAGGAGTTGAAGAAGAAGTTTAGGGATGAGTGGATTGCGGTTTTGAATAGTGATATTGTTGACCATGACCGCGAGTTGAATAAGCTTGTCAAAAGGTTGCGAAAGAAGTATCCTAAAGATTATAATGAGATTGCCGTGGAGTATGTGACCACTAAAGAGATAGAGCTCATACTTTGAGAAGTGATTCGTTGAGGATTCCTTGCTTTTTCAAGCCTGGGATTTTTGAAGCGGCTTATGCGGTTGCAGTTTTGGAATCCAAAGTTCATGGAATACATGAAACAATTGAGTTTTTGGTTGATACTGGAGCTTCGAGAACAACCATCAGCGATAAAGACGCTGTTAGATTGGGAACTGATTTCGGCAAATTAGAGAGACTTAGTGAAGGTATGCTGGGGATAGGCGGATTGGTTGATACCTATGTTTTGAAGGATGTTAAACTTACTTTTCGTAGAGAAAATGGGAAGAGTCATGTGGAGAATTTTGATAGAATTTATGTTTTGAAACATGCGGTTTTGGATGAGAGGATAATGAGGATTCCAAGCATTCTTGGAAGAGACATGCTAAACAAGTATACACTCGTTTATGACAGACGACATGAAATAGCACATATAACGGATGAAAACATTCAGTGACTAATCGAGTTCATTAGTCTCTTTGCAAACCAAAGCCTATCTCTTCCGGCAGAAAGCTCTCTAAAACGCGATATTTTGCTTCTATAAAAAACGTTTAATAATTCAAACCTAATACTTCGAGGAAGAAAGAGGGGGCAATATAGTGAAAGAAGAAATTGCACCTTATGTTGTTGCAGACAGTATAGGTGACGCATACTTTAAGGCTGTGAAAAAGCCGTAGTAGGCTACTTTCGATTTTCTGAACATTCCCGCGCAAGCAACATTAAACCCGTCAGCCTTGAAACCGTCAATCAACTTCACTGTCTCTGTCAACCGCAAGCCGCTGTCTAAAGCCAAGTTAAAGGCTACCCTATGCTTAAGCAAATCCACCCGTTCGACTATTCGCAGAGAACGCACTACGTCATCTTCGCTCGGAATCTCCAAGTCAACGCCAATCTCCCGTTTCGGAATAGCCTCTTTCAGCGTCTCAATCCAAGCCCTATCGTAGCCTTTGGGCTTGGCAAAGTTGAGCAATGCATGCAAGGCAGGAATCAACTCATGCCGTCCACCATCAATGTCGGCGAAGATGTTAACGATGTCCATAGCCTCAGCGATATGCTTGTCACCCAGATGTCTATCTAAGCTGCTGGCCATGCCTTTCGCATAATACTCGTTCAGCTTCTTACTCCGCAACCAAGCAATGAATTCCTCACGCAAACCCTTGTAGTCGATCTCTTGGTCCTGAGGGTTTCGGCCAAGACTAATATGTCTGCTAAGCGACTCATAATCTGGGGAGTGCAGGGCATGCGCCCAGAGGTCGCGGGCTCGAATCCCGCTTCTGGCGTGAACCCCCAGCGACTCAGGGTTTATAGTTCTTAGGATAGACGAATTTTCTGCATTCGTTCACTGAGGTGAAGTGGTTAGGATAAACATATGCCAGCAGTGGGTTCTGTGCCAGTCTCTTGGAAAACTCGGCTGTGTCCATGTTTGCGGCTAGAACGATTTCCTCGTTGCCTGATGCGGCAACGACCTTTCCCACCACAAAACCATAAGGTCCATATTCTCTGATCTCAGCAAGCTCACATTCAAGATGAACCGGGCACTCTTTGATCCTAGGCGGCTTCACCTTCAGCGAAGGCGTTGCAGTCAACCCCGAATCAGCAACCTCGTCGGCTCCGTCTTCGAAGACCGAGGCCGAGGCCGCTACGTTCTCGACGAGTTCTGGCGTAGGATAGTTCACCACAAACTCTCCTGTTCTCTCGATGTTCTGGTAGGTGTGATGGTTCGGCGTGCACACGAACATGAAGATGCGTCCTTCTTTTCCCACCAGCATATTCTGAGTCTTCGGAGCGACATTCAACGATCCGTCAGCGTTCACCGTCGTGACTAGAATTACCGGAGAAACATGCGCATACTGCGACGAAACAGATCTTGAAGGGTCAAAGGCAACTTTCGTACCGCGCAAAGGCTTCAGCTCCGAATCTTCTACTTAACCTCACAGTCTTCAGATAAGTCTTTGCGTCCACGAAGTCTACTTTGCTTCGCCTTCATGAGAAAGCGTCTCTATTGTCGTTGACTCTCGTGTTGACAGTTCAAGATGGTCGCCGAAGCCTCTCTTGACGTAAACGTCCCTCACCGCAACCCTGTCCGCAAGCTTCAGCTGACCGGCGACGTCTGCGTGAGCCCTCCAAGCAAGAAGCGCCACCTTCCCCGTGGAGTCCTTCAACTCGACGCTCGCAAGCTTCACAAGCTCTCCCCTCGCCGTTTTTACGTCCCTAACGGTTGGCGACGCCGAGACCTCTCCAACCACGTTAACGTGTTTCAGGCCTTCCTTGAGCTCTGCCATCTTCAAGTAATCCTCAGCCGAGTCCAAGACTTCGACAAAAGTGTTTGAGTCCACGTGAATCTCCACTCCGTCGCCCGGTGCCTTCTTGACTTTGGCGTTCACGATCTGCATGGCCACGCCGAACTCCAGCTTTCCCTGAAGCTCATCCACTCTCTCGTTCCACGCGACAACTGCCACTTCGCTTGTCTCGTCGCCCAAGACCAGACGCATCACCTTCCCCTCGCTCGAGTCCTGTCTTTCAAAACTGGAAGCGGGAAACAGCTTCAGCACTGTGCCTCTCACGTTGACCTTTCCCTTCCTGGGAGAGTGGCCCAGCTCCGAAATCTTTGTTCTAAACTTGTCTATGCTTGGAAACTCCTCCTCATTCACGTCAGGCGGGCTGTCCACGATTTCGCTCTTTTCCCCCACGTGCAATTCGACTCGGCCGCCGTAGTCCTCTCGCGTGTACCCACGCAGAACGCGGACAATCTGGCCAACCTTCAACTTGCCCGACTCCACGAGACCTGCCTTGTCATTCCACAACATCACGCGCAGAATGCCATCCGAGTCAGCAAGCAACATGCTGGCAAATCTCCCGCTTCTGGCCCCACTGAAGCTCTTAGGCTGAAAGACTGCAACCACTCGCCCGACCACAGCCGTGTTGGTCAAGCCTGGAACCAGATGCTTGAAAGTGAGTTTGGGAACCGCTGCCGCGCCATTGGTCAGTTCACAGCCGAACTCGGCAGCGACCAGCCGCAGCAGCGTTTCGTCCGAAATGAGGCCCCCAGTCTTCTTCTTCTGATTCTTGAACTTCTCCAAGACTTGATCCTTCGAAGCCAGCGGGCACGTTTCTATGATTCGGTTGATGACTTCTTCAGCGTCCATTGCTTCTTCAACATTCTCAAACTGACGTGCGATTCACGCTATAAAGCTTGTCAAGTGCTGTTGGCCACCACCAGCATGGAACAGGCTTCGACGGGCTGGGGATGCAGGCAGTCTTCTGCATTCAAGGTTGATCTCTGGTCGCTGCCGGAGTCTTTGTGGCGGCAGCTGCGGGTTCGTGCGTTGCTCCGAAGAATAGATGTGGCACCGTGGGCTAGAGGCGACGGAGCAATACTGAGAGAAACTGTCCTAGCAGCGTCCGGTCTAGGCTTCTTTTTCTTCTTTGCCGTACAGAATGTAGAGGAATATGAGCACAAGTGCGGCAAACGTGGCGAACATTGACGCGTACTTGAGTATCTCGAAGTACCCCGCTATGTCCATTGAAAGATTCTCCTTTCAAAATGCTATCCTAGTTTACGTATTTAAACAGTAGCCTTTTTCCATTCGTTCATCAATGAGTCGTAGAGCTCGTCGCGCTCTTCTATGTTCTCGTGCCATCCAAGGTTCTTTGCCAGTTTCTGCGCTATGAGATGATAGCAGAGATGCACCTTCTTGTCCAAGACTCTGAAGTAGAAGTCGTCGCACGTGCAGAACTCGGCCTCCGCCATGATCAGGTAGTCCCGCTCTCTTCCAACGACGATCCACACGGTCTTGCCGCTGGGCTTGAAAGTGTATTTTTTCACTCTGTTTTCTTTCAGGGCTTCAAAGGCCTTGGTGAACCTTTGGCCGAAGGCGTCGTACAGCCGCGTCAAATTCTTGCCGGTGAGTTTTCCTTCCTCTTTTGCCTCTCTGCATAAAGCCGCTAGAAGATCGGTCTCTGATTTGTCGCTCATGGCGAACAAGCTACCGCAGCGTTTGCCGTAGACAACAGAAGCAAGGGCCGCTATTCAATGTCTATCGGTTCGCCCTTCACTCTTTTTTCTTCTTTCTTCGGCAGGCTGACTTCCAACACGCCATTCTTGTACTCAGACTTTGCCCCTTTGACGTCGACTTTGGCCGGCAACGCGACGTCTTTGAAGTACTTGCGCTCCGGAGTGTCGACCGATATTATCAGTCGTTCCTCGGTTCCACGCAGCTTTATGTCCTTCTTGTCGACGCCCGGCAGCTCCACGACGACGTGAACTTCATTGTTTGTTTCGATCACGTCAACGAGCGGTTCGCGTTCTTCCTGCACTTTCGGTCCGGTCAGGCTCGGCTTGACGTTTCCGAACTCGCGCATCTGAGGTTTGCCGTCGGGGCCTATCTTCATGCTGTAGCCGTAGACGAATGGCCCCCACTCTTTGACGGTTGATCCGTCCGGCAGTTTCCGCTGTTTGATGAAGTCTTTTGGAACTCTCTCGGTGAAGTTCTTGAATTCCTCTTCCATCATCTTTTCCATCTGCTCGAAAATCTTGTCAACGTCGTCAAAGCCCCAGCCTCTGAAAAGTGGCAAACGTCTTCTCCTGAACCATCCAGAATGATCATCTTCAGACGACATAGCACCATCGGTTCATGAGTAGGAACGGTTTTCTCTATAAACCTTGTGCAAAGCAGCGTTTCAGCTCATCTTTCTGAGCTGTTCGAGGGATCCCAGAAAGGTTCCGTCGAGAAGATAGATTTCCGCGTTCTTCATGTCAACCGCTTCCGATCTGAGAACTGGCCCAGCGATCATCTCGTCCCTTGCCTTGTCGTGTCGTGTTCTCTCGTTCAGTGGACGGCCGCCCAGAAAATCGTTGAAAGAAGGCATGATGAAAAGCTGTGACGCCCGCGGTATGATCTGAGATGGTTCGAACCTGGATGTCTCGGCGCTTTTGGGGCGTCTGGAATTCTGCTTTTTCAGAAGGGTCTTGAGAAGCTGTTCTGCGTTCAGGCTGGCTTTCACCCAGACTTGCCGCACTACTCTGAATCCGACGGGGTCGAAGAAAGCTACTACAGGATGCACGTGTCCCATGACGAGGGTTTTGCAGGTCAGAAGCGCGGGTGAAGGCCATTGGTGGCCGTGGAAGAAACCCGTGTCGCCTATTGCGGCGCCTGTCGCTGGCAGCAGTTCTATGCCTTCGGGAAGAAGCGGAGTGAGGTTTCCGTCGTGGTTCCCGCGGACCACTAGGATTTCCGGCACGATCTTTCTCAGTTCGCTGAAGAGGTCTGGGACGTCGTGCCATTCGGCCTTTTCGGCCGTGGCGATTGTGTGCTTCACGTCGCCCAGAATTAGCAGTCTCTGCGGGTGGTGCTTGCGCGTGAGTTCAGCGATTCTCTTCAGCATTTTCGGGGTCTGTGTGGGCACGTGTATGCCCTTCTGTGAGAGGGTCATTTCCCAGCCTATGTGAAGGTCCGATATGACCATTGTTCGCGAGTCTCGGGTCTTGAGCAGCCCAGCCGGGTAGGGCAGCAGCGGAGTTATCATTCTTCTTCCTTTCCGAGTTTCATGAGGCTTAGCAGGGCCTTGTGTATTTTCTTGTTTGCTGAGGCTATGAGGTTCACTCTCTGTCTTGGGTCAAGTGTTGCGTCGACCGGTTTTCCGTCGATTCCAGTCACTATCGCGCCCGCCTCTTTCAGGACAAGCCATGCTCCAGCCATGTCCGTCGTGCGCAGTCTGCCTCGGACATCTATGAAAGCGTCGATTGTTCCGTCGGCAACATAGCACAGTTCCAGAGCATTTGCTCCAAAATGTCTCGCATGCTTGGTCTTTCCAATCAGCAACATCAAGCTTGGTATGCTTTTCCCGATATTGTGGCTGTTGAGGTCAATGCCTATCACAGCATCTTCCAGCGTGACATTCGAGGAAGGCGCAATCTTGCGTCCGTCTCGGCAGGCGCCTCTTCCCTCCTCAGCCGTGTACGTGGCACCGTGGAACAGATCGGACACCAGAGCCGCGAAGACACTGCTCAAGCATAGCCTGTTCGATACAGCGATTGAAGTTGCGTAGAACGGTATTCCCCTAGAGAGGTTCGTCGTGCCGTCAATCGGATCAGTCGTGACGTAGCAGTTGCCCGGGTCATCTCCATACTGCTTTATGCCAGATTCTTCGCTGACGAGAGTGAACGAAACGCCCTTTGCGCAAAGGACGTCAACCACTGCCTTCTCGGCCGCCAAGTCTATCTTCCTGAGGGGGTCGCCGCCTGCTCCAACACCCAGACTTGGCTGACTGCCACTTGCCGTATGCAATAGTGGCGCAATCTGCTTTTGCACGTTGCTTCTGCATTCAGCTAGGATGTTTAGCCAATCGTGTTTTCTGTTCATTGGCGTTGCTCTCGCCATCTCTATTCGGCTGTTTCCGATAAAGCCTTTCCCCAATCGGGCAATTGCTCTGCCCTATACCGATGCTTTTGCGATTCAGAACAGAACAGAACACCGCAGTCACAGTTCTGGCTTAGAGTTTCTCAACGCATATAAAGAATTCAGTGCATAACCAAGAAACGTCATTGAATGGAAGGCTGTCTTGATTGTCCGCCAAAATGGAGAAGCTTTTCAGTCTCCTGAGCGACAACGAGTGGCACGAAATAGATCACGTGACCAGCGCCCTTCAGGTGTCCGAGAGCAAACTCAATCAGGTAATCGGTTCCCTAGCCGAAGCAGGCATCCTGCAACATGACTCGCGCACGAATCAGGTCCGGCTTGGCCAAACCTGGGAGGCATTCTTTGCCAAGTCAATGAATCCGGACTGTGAAAAGCCTGCGGACGATGGACCTTATGCTGTGGGGTCCATGATTGTGCCGCCGCAGCAGAGTCTGGTGATTCAGTGCACGCGGATAACCAACATGACTGACATGAGTCTGGAACTGGAGTTGAGGATCGACAGAAGACTGCGCGAGATGGTCATAAACAGGGTCAGATAGACAGTAGTTCGTTGGCGCGGCGAAGGACTTTGAGCAGTCTGCGGCCTTTCTCTGTCGTTTTGTAGACCTTGTAGGGGTAGGCGTCTCCTTGTATCGAGTAGTCGCATTCGATGAGGTCGGCGCTGAGGAACTCGTCGAGGTAGCGGTTGAACTGGCCGAAGTTGAGGTTGCAACGGTACATCAGCCTGGTCTTGTTGGCTCCGTTGAGGGCTTCGCTAAGCAGATCGACGATTACTCCGGTGCGGCTCCGTCGCCGTCTAAGCGTCTTCATGTGTGATCCGACTCTGTGCTGAATTCAAAATACGAGTTAAAGGACAAGTAATAGACTTGCAATAAACCGCTAATAAAGATAGCTCTACATCAATCTTCTAGAAAACACTTCTGAAACTGAACCTCAGAAGACATTTAAACGGACTCACGATTACCAATAATGCGGGCTGGGTGACGGATTCATGGCGAACAAAATCGTGGAGGTCTTGGAGATGCTCAATGATGGCCAATGGCACGACCTGAAGGAAGTGCGGCACAAAACGAGCCTCAGCGAGTCCAGAGTCCAGCAGATCGTAGTCTTCCTTAGAGAGTACAAGTTCATAACCGTGGACGAAAGCGGGATGAAGGTAAGGCTTGAAGATGCCGCCCGCAGGTTCCTGTCTCAGAGAACTACACCATGAGGGCTTTTAGGCCTCGGTATGCTTTGAGAAATTTCTTGCCCTTGTCTGTTGCCTCGAAAAGTCCGGTGTCGGTTTCAGCTTGCTCCATCTGTATGCGCAGAAGACCGCTCTTTATCAGAAAGTGAGAGTAGTCCTTCAACTGTCTGAAGCTGAGGTTGCAGCGGTACATCAGATAGGTTTTCTTGACGCCGCCGTGGGAAGCGTTCAGAATGTCCGCAATAATATCAAATCTACCTCGATGATTATTGCCACTGCCTCTGTCGCTTGGCATGAACAATCCCATGTCGCCGCTCCTTTCGGAGGGTTTGGGGGCTCCTTTCTCCCAAAATAATAGTCGCCGGCTCTGATTTAAACGTTCTGAAGAATAGAATATGCATAGTTTACACTGCAGAAATGTGCTTCGGCAGGGGACAAGTTCCGTCTTCTTAGGATGCGCGGAGTCTTCTGAGGATTTTTTCCGTATCAGCGCTTTTCTCCATGAACACGCTGATCCTGTTTTCGTCGATGGCTGCTGAGAGCATCTTTGTGTCTTTTCCTTCGACAAGAATGCTTCTGACGTCGCCGAGGTCGAATAGTTCGGCATATTTCTGGCTGGCGTCGAAGGTTGCTGAGGAGAGGATTGCGTAGTCGATTATCTTTGCTGGGTCTTTGAGGTCGATTGCGGCTGAGGCGGGGTTTCTTAGGATGTAGCCGACTACCCCTTCGTAGTTTCTGACTTCCTCAAGAGTCTTGCGTATGTTGTCTTCCGTGCCCGTCTCTTCGATGGCTACCGGTTCAGCAACGGTTGCGACTTCTTGTTCCGTCTTCTTTTTCTTCACCATTACACGTGTCCTCCGTTACTCAACTATCGGTTTGACCCTGACAAGTTCTCCTTTCCTGATATCCAGCGAGAACTGGATCTTGTCAGGCATCTGAATAATTCCCTTTCCCTCGTTCTTCGAGTCTTTTATGGGCTTGATCTTGACATGGGTTGATTTTCCGCCGAACGTTTCAATTTCGGCTTCTTCGATTTTCCTGTTCTGGTAGAGGTCTTTCCACTGCGTTAGTACGGCGTTGTCGATGCGGACGGTGTCGGAGGGTACGAGGAGTCCTCCGATGTTTTCAACTATGAACTGGCTGACCGGGGGTTCGGGGAGGATTGGTTTGGTCTCAGTCTCGAGCTGAGATTTGCTGGTTTCTTCGTGTTCTGTCGGTTCCACAGGGTCTTCCACAGTTTCTTCTTCAAGTCTGATCGTAGGAGCCTCGGGTTCTTCGCCTACCGCAGACGGGTTGCCTTTGAGGGGGGTGGGGTTGATTTTGTCCAGAAGTCTGATGATTGTTGGAACGAGAACGCGGGTGACCGTGTTCACGTACCTCATGTCTGCTTTTCTTGAGGTGACTGTGATGAAATAGAACGTGTCTATGCAGGATATGTTCATTCTGCCTTTGCTGCCCTCGAGGACGATGCCTTCGATGTTGCCCATGGCCTCGGCTTTTTCGAGCACAGAGTCGACGGTGTCGATCGCTTCCACGATCGTTTTCTCAGGAGTATTTTCGTCTCTCGATATGACTTCACCGTCTTCGTTGAAGATGAAGGCATTGGTGATGTCGGGACACAGCTTCTGGATCTCATTCAGGGTGTTTCTTAGGGCGAACGAGTAGATTTCGCTGTCCATGTTTTCCACTTCCGTGTTGTCTATGAGATCCGAAAGAGTATCCGTCCAGGCACACCGTTGTTTTCGACCACGATGTATCTCAGGCCCTCGGTGTCCCCGATCTGATCGAGCCATTTGAGCGCTTCGCGGGCCTTCTGCAGGGTCAGGAGCCTTTCTTGGTGACTTCTGACGACTTCTTCGATGGCTGTTAGCTCGTGAAGCGGGTTTGCGTCCAGGACGATGTTGAGGGAGCCTATGGAGATTTCTCCTAGGCTTTCTGAGGTGGTTTTCTTGCCTGCGAGTTTCATGACTACCTCGTGGATCTTCTTGGATTTTTCGGCTAGGGCCCTGATGTCGTCTAGCCTGCGAAGGTATTCGCCTAGTGTGCTTTTGGTTTCGGAGATTTCTTTCTCCAGTTTTTCGGCAATCTCTCCTGCTGAACCGTATTCTTTAATTTCGACGACCATCTGTTGCACCTCCCGGTGGAAACAGGATAGGGATATTGAGAGGCACTGTTTTTCCCCTACCCCCCAGTCTCAACAAAAGGGGGAAGCTATGGTGTGGGAGCAACTGCTGAGTAGTAGTACTGGTTGCCTTTGGTTGTTACGATTTTGACTTGGTAGTTGTACCCATTGCTCCAGTTGAACGATATGACTTTTGTCAGGTTGCCGTTCGAAGGTACCGTCTCTGTGGCGGTGAACCTGCTGGGGCCGACCCACACCTCACTTAGCGTGACGGGCGTGGTTCCGGTGTTCATCATTGTGACGTTGACTTGGTTGTTGGTTCCGCCGAATGCTACGTAGGTAATCTGCAGTTGTTCTGTGCCCATGAACGTGAACGTCAGGGCTCCCATCCATGCTGCCACTGCAATGCTTACGGCGACTGTTACGGCGATGAGTATGATTGAAGCGACAACGGGGCTCAGGGCTTTTTTGCTCTTCAATATTTTCATTTTCTTTTCTATCCCTCCTTTGAGTTGTTGTGTATGTTAGTAGAAACAAGGCATTTAAGTCTTACGACTTAATACACAACATTACTCATGTGCAGAACAAATCTACAAAAGACCAAAGCACACGTACAAGGCAAGTTTTCCCGAGCATGGAGGGTACGGAGGTGTACGACAAAAAAGGAGGCGGCCGACTAGCAAGTCTATGGGTTGAGCTTGTCGAACAAGTCCAGCAGCAGTTTCGCGATTTTTTCGCCCATGTCTGTCTTAAGGTAGTATTTCTTCAGTGGGTCGATGCGTTCGCTTTTCGCAAAGCCAAGCTCTTCGATCTCGATCATTCGGGCTCTGAATGTGCCGTCGCTCAAGGTTAAGCTGTTTTCTCGCATGAAGTCTTTGGCGTTTTTCCATTTGCCGCGGCCGAGATGCAGCAGCAGCAGACAGTCTATTGCATGGTCTTTTTCGAGCATGGCTTTGACTGCTGCAACCTTGCGGTCGGTCAGTATGTGTTTGACCTTCTCCTCTTCTCCTGCCTTCACCATCTTCATCTGTCCCTCTGTTTTCTGCTTTCTGAGTATATCTGAAACGCCTTAAAAGATTTAACCTATATTACGAAACATGACTTATTACAAAGGAATATGCCCGCCTCTTTACGCCCCTCCTCATGGTAAGCTCAAGGTGACTGGAGAGAAGATGAGAATTTGACTTGTCACAAAGAGACGGCACCTTCCATTCCCGAGAACCTCATATCCGTGGGACGTTTTACGTTTTTTCTGCGTCAATACGGAGTACCCCCCTCTAGGTTTTTGGAGGTCTGCGTTTCATGCTGGCGTCCGGCTGGCGTGGTTCAAGAAAAAGCGGTGGGGGTTAGGACGCTTTCAGCAAGCGAAGATGCGTCACGTTTCTGTCTTCTTGGTTTCGGTTTCCGTGGTCGGCGTTGTTGGCTTTCTTCCTCTTCGCGCCATCAAGACGGCGGCAACGACTACTACAATGAACACGACGGCAATCACTATGTAGATCATGTTGTCCTGCAGCCACGTCATCGAGGTTTCGGCGAACATGTTTGTGTCAGTCGCGGCAAGAGTGAACCCCATGTTCATTGACGGCATTAACGTGAATGTCATGGAGAGTCCAGTTTCCATCAGCACTCCCGTTGACTTGTCGTAGACAATGAAGTAGTTGACTTCGCCTATCTCTGGTGTTCCGCTTGTGATGTTGACGATGTTGACTGTTCGCTCAGTTTTAGCGTAGGTTCTGGTTTCTGTGCTGTTGATCTTAAGAGAAATGCTGGGCAGCATTTCGGGCAGGGCGTCGTTTTGTTGCAGGTCCTTGCCCACTATGAAAATGTTGCCGTAGCCGTACATGCCACTCGTTGTGTTGACCATTCCCGTTGAAACGTTGCATGTCATGCCCCCCGAGGGGATGTCGGAACCGTTCTTGTATTTCCCTGTAAAGTGTAATGTAACGTTCTCTTCTGAAACGTCCGTGACTTCGAGCATCATCCAGCTTGTCTGGTTCGCACTTGGATCTGCCATTAGCCCGCTCATTGCAATATTGCCGTACTTGACCCACTGTCCTTTTGAGACGCCGGGGTTGTAGTCCACGGCAAGCGCTGACGCTATGAGTAGCATGAGAGTGAGAAGCACCAGTGTTGCGGTTGTCTTGTGTTTGAGACTTGACATTGTTTTTTCCCTTCGGATTAGTATTGTCGGTTATACTCTTTTTAACGGTTTCGGCACAATCTGCTACTTGCAATGGCACATTGGCGACGTAGATTATTCGTTCTAGAGACAAGCCTGACCGTATCTCCATCTAGAAGCATGACGTTGCAGGCCATGGCGACGTCTCCGTCTGTAGCGCCAGATGCTCAGGCGGAGCAGTATGACAAGACGTCAAACATACGGCGTGCACTATCGAAACGCCTCTGCCCGGTGGCAAAAGCTATATCAAATCGGCCGCTAACATGTCCGCAAAACTGGAGAGTGGCGCATCGTGGACATGATCGTCTGCGTTAAACATGTTCCAGAGACAGCCGAGGCAGAGTTGAAGATTGATGCTTCGGGCAAAGCGATAGAGAAGACAGGACTGGTGTACGACATCAACGAGTGGGACGACTACGCGCTCGAAGAGGCGGTGCGCATAAAAGAGAAGCAAGGCGGCACAGTCACAGCGATAACCGTGGGCGCCGAAGACTCGGACAGCACACTCAGAAAATGCTTGGCACGCGGAGCAGACAAGGCCATACGGCTCACCGACCCGCGTTTTGAAGGGTCAGACAGCTTCGCCATCGCAAAGATCTTGCACAGCGCCATCAAGAACCTCCAATACGACATAATCCTCTGCGGCGTACAGTCAGGAGACGATGGTAGCGCTTCAGTCGGCCCGATCCTTGCGCAGATGCTGAACATATCACATGCCACGATGGTCAAGAGGATCGAGATGGGAGCAGGCACCGCCAAGATAAATCGGGAACTCGAAGGCGGGTTAGAAGAGCAGTATGAAGTGAAGCTTCCTGCGCTGTTTGCGGTTCAAACAGGCATCAACGAGCCCCGCTACGTGTCCATCATGGGCATAAGAAAGGCCATGCAGAAGGAAATCAAAGTCATGGCTTTGGCCGACACGGGGCTGACAGAAAACGACGTTGGCCCAGCAGGGTCATGGACATGCGCGAGCAAATTGTACGTTCCGCCAGTGGAGAAGCAAGCAGAGTTCCTCAAGGGCGCTCCTGACGAGATTGCGGCGAAGATCACTGAGATACTGAAGTCAAAGGGGTTGATATGAAATGGCAGAGATTTTTGTGCTTGCCGAACACCGACAGGGGCAAATGCGCGACATAACCTACGAGATGCTCACCAAGGCCCATGAACTCGCCGGGAAAATAGACGCCGCGGTCACCGCGGTGATGCTCGGCAAGAACCCGAAGGAACAGGCAAAAGGCTTGGCAGACTACGCAAAGAACGTCCTCGTGGTTGACGACGCCAGACTCGAATTCTTCAATTCCGAAGCGTACCGCAAAGTCCTCTCAAACCTCATAACTGCACACAAACCAGTACTCGTGCTAATCGGGCACACCAGCTACGGCGTGGACCTTGCACCTAGGCTCGCGGCGGAGCTGAATCTGCCCTTGGCAACTGACTGCATAGACTTGGTCTTCGAAGGCGACACTTTCACTGTGACGCGCCAGATGTTCGGCGGCAAAGTGAACGTCAAGGCAGCGGCTCGCAAGGCAGAAACTTACATGGCAACCGTCCGCCAAGCAACATTCGCCCCGCAGAAGCCGACGCCACCAGCGGGTGGCCAGATCACGGAAGTGCCTTCACCGTTAACCGCCGACGTGGCTGAAAAAAGGTTTCTGCAGTACGTGCTTCCGCCGCCGGGAGGAGTTGACATAACCGCGGCGGAGAAGCTCGTTGGCGTGGGCAGAGGCATAAAGGACGTGTCCAACATGCCGTTGGTTGAAGAGCTCGCAAAGACGTTGGGCGCCGTGGTTGCGTGTTCACGTCCGATCGTGGACAAGGGCTGGCTTCCTAGCGGCCGGCAAGTGGGCACGTCAGGCAAGACCGTCAAGCCGAAACTGTACATTGCCGTTGGGATCAGCGGCGCCTTCCAGCACGTGCTCGGGATGAAAAACTCGGACCTCATAATAGCGGTCAACAAGGACCCCAAGGCGCCGATCTTCAGCTTCGCTGACTACGGCGTAGTCGAAGACTTGTTCAAGATTGTCCCGCCGCTGAAAAGCAAAATATATGAGGTCCAAACGAAGAAGACATGCCCCTAGACAAGGAGAAACAGCCAATGGAATTCAAACTGAACGCTGAACAAGAAGAGATCAAGAAGGCCGTGCGCGAGTTTTGCAACAAAGAGTTCACCCCTGAGCTTGCGCTGGAATACGATCAGAAGGAAGAGTTTCCTGCAGCACTCTACAAGAAAGCCGCGCAACTCGGCTTCACAAGCATGCGCATCCCACAGGACTACGGCGGTCAAGGCTACGGCGTCTTCGAAGACTGCATCGTTGTCGAAGAGATGTGCCGAGTTGACCCGGGGATGGGCGTCGCCATTTCGCTTGGAAACCTGATGATACCCGACGTTCTGCTGAAACACGGAAGCGAGGAGCAGAAGAAGAAGTACATACCGCCGCTTGCCCGAGGCGAGAAGATCGCGGCCGCCGCTTTCACTGAGCCAGAGCACGGAAGTGACATAACTCGCATGGACTCGACAGCCGTCAAAAACGGGAACGAGTGGGTGGTCAATGGCGCCAAAGAATTCATCACGAACGCTCCGATCGCCGATGTCTTCATCATACTTTGCCAGACGGACCCGAACGTGCAGCCTTCGCATCGAGGCCAAACAATGTTCATAGCCGAAAAGGGCATGTGCGGTCTTGAAGCCACGAAGCTCCACGGGAAAATGGGCATAAAGCCCTGCGTCACCGGCTCGCTTTCAATGGGCGACCTCAAACTTCCGGAAAACAGCTTCATAGGCGAAATAGGCAGAGGCTTCTACTACACGCTGGAGCTCTTCGACGGAACACGCATAACCGTTGCCGCACAGGCAGTGGGCATGGCTCAAGGCGCGTTCGAGCGGGCGCTATCCTACGCAAAGACGCGGAAGCAGTTCGGACAGCCCATAATCAACTTCCAAGGAGTAAGCTTCAAACTCGCCGAGATGGCGATAAAGATAGAATCCGCGCGGTTGCTGATGTACAAGGCCGCGTGGTTGTACGACAAGGAGAAGCCCAATCCGGCTGCGACTTCGATGGCAAAGGCGTATGCAGGCCGCGTTGCGATGGAGGTCACGGATGATGCGATACAGATCTTCGGAGGCTACGGGTACCTCGCCGACTACCACGTTGAGCGTTTCCACCGCTGCGCGAAGATCACGGAAATCTATGAGGGAACCAGCGAGATCCAAAAGTCTACCATAGCCAACTACCTAGCGAAACAGCCATAACAATCCTTCCTTTTTCTAAGGCATATGTTTCGCACGGTACCGTTTTCAAAAGTCTTATTTACCGTTCCGCTCCCAATTCTATGTGTGATCCGGGAGGATTGTTTTGATGGCGGAGAAAATCAGGAAGGCGGCTGTCGTTGGTTCTGGAGCAATGGGCCATGGAATAGCGCAGTTACTTGCGATGAGCGGCATCGAGGTCACGATGGTCGACATAAACGACGATATCCTTCAGAAAGCCAAGGAGAAGATCAAATGGAGCCTCGACAAGTTCGCCGAAAAGAAAAGAATCAGGCAGGAGGACGCTCAAGCGGCACTTGCAAGAGTGTCAACTACCACGAGCTATGAGCAGGCTTGCAGGGACATAGACTTCGCCATAGAAGCCTCGCCAGAAAACATCGAGCTCAAGAAGACTGTTTTCTCGAAGCTAGACCAGCTTTCACCTCCGCACGCGCTGTTGGTTTCGAACACTTCGACGCTCAGCATCACCGAGATGTGCAACGCCACGAAGCGTCCGGACAAGGTTGCGGGAATGCACTTCTTCAATCCCCCTCAACTCATGGCGCTGGTCGAAGTCGTCAAGGGAGACGGCACAAGTCAGGAGACAATGGGCACTCTGACAGAACTCGCAAAAAAACTCGGGAAAACACCCGTCACCGTCCGCAAAGACGTGCGCGGCTTCATAGTCAACCGTGTTCTCGACGCCGTGTTCAACGAGGCGTTCTGGGCCTTCAAACGGGGCGAAGCCACGAAAGAGGGCATCGACGCCTCCGTCAAGTACACTGGAGGCTTCCCTATGGGATGGTTCGAGCTGGCGGACTTCGTTGGGCTGGATGTTGCCAACGAGGTTGGCAAGATACTGTACCAGGCCTACGGCGAAAGATTCAAGCCATGTGCCGAAGTCGTCGACCCCCTGATAGGCGAGCACAAGTACGGGCAGAAAACCGGCGCGGGCTTCTACGACTGGACGAAAGGCAGACCACGCATCCCGTTCAATCTGCTTGACGAATACGACGTAGACAGGTCTTGGGCTGTCGCCGCCAATGAGGCCGCGTGGCTCATCAAGGACGATGCGGCAAGTCCCGGCGACATTGACACGGGCATGAAGCTTGGCACTTACTGGCCTCAGGGGCCGTGTGAGTATGCTGACCGCGTCGGCTTGGACGTGGTGGTCAACAAGCTCAAGGAGCTTCACACGAAGTATGGCATGGAGATGTATCGGCCGTGTCCGTTGCTCGAGGACTACGTGAAACAGGGCTGGACAGGCAAAAAGGCCGGAAGGGGGTTCTACCAGTGAAGTTCGAAATGAGCGAGGAACAGCTGCACGTGAAAAGCGCCGTCAGAGAGTTCTGCGAAAAAGAGTTCAAACCAGACTTTGCGCTTGAGCTTGACAAGAAGGAAGAATACCCACTGGAACTCTACAAGAAAGCCGCGCAGCTTGGGTTTACGAGCATGATTTTCCCGGAAGAGTTCGGCGGTCAAGGATATGGCCTGCTGGAAACGTGCATAGCCGTGGAGGAACTGTGCCGCGGCGACTCGTCGCTCGGCGTGGCGATTTCAAGCGGCAACTTTGGAAGCGAATTCATCCTCACCCACGGGTCCAAGGAGCAGAAGGAGAAGTATCTGCCGCCCACATGCCGCGGAGACTTCACGTCGGCAGCGGCGTTCACCGAGCCAAACATCAGCGGAAGCGAAATAACCCGCATGGAAACCACGGCCACGAAATACGGCAACGAATGGTGGATAAACGGCCAGAAAACCTTCATCACCAACGCCACAATAGCCGACTTCATCATAGTCCTGACGCAGACGGACACGAAAATCCGGCCCACACACCGCGGCGAGACCCTGTTCGTCGTGGACAAGGGCACACCCGGCTTGGAGGCCACGAAGCTGCACAACAAAATGGGCATCAGAGCATCCATCACCGGCGAACTCAAGTTCGACAACGTGAAAATCACTGACTGGAACATGGTGGGCGACCTGAACAAGGGCTTCTACTACTCAATGGAGTTCTTCGACAAGACACGCGTAGGTGTCGCCGCACAGGCAGTGGGCATGGCCCAAGGCGCGTGGGAAATCGCCTTCAAATACTCCAAGCAGCGTGAGGCATTCGGCGCGCCGATACTGCAGCACGAGGCAATAGGTGTGACACTGGCTGAGCTGGCAACGAAGATCGAGGCGGCAAGACTGTTGACTTACAAGGCGGCCTCGCTGGTTGACGAGGGGAAACTGGACGCCATGGCAACTGCCATGGCCAAGTACTACGCAAGCCACGTGGCGATGGAGACCACGAACTTTGCGATTCAGACGCTGGGCGGCTACGGCTATTTTGCGGAGTACCGCGTTGAGAAGTACCATCGCGACGCCAAGATCACCGAAATATACGAGGGAACCAGCGAGATCCAGAAGCTCCAAGTTCTCAAGTACCTGCTCAGTAAGTACTAGTGCGAGAGTTGAGCAAAGCATAATACGCTAGACGGATGAGCATGAACATAGGTGAGAAGAGTGAGTAAGCCTTATGAAACCATCAAGGTGGAGCGGGAACAAAGCGTTCTGTGGGTGACTTTGAACAGGCCGCACAGGCTTAACGCCTTCAACGACGTGCTAATCGAGGAACTCGGAGACATTCTCGACGTTGCCGAGAAAGACTCAAGCGTCAAGTGCGTCGTCATCACGGGCGAAGGAGACCGCGCCTTCAGCGCTGGCGCTGACGTGACAATGTTTCCCAAGGTGACACCCGTCAAGGCTGAGGAGTTTTCGAGAGCAGGCCAGAAGACTTTCAGCAAGATCGAGGAAATGTCAAAGCCGGTCGTCGCTGCAATCAACGGCTTCGCCCTCGGTGGAGGACTTGAACTTGCGCTCGCTTGCGATTTCAGGGTCGCCGCTGAGCACGCGGAGCTTGGAAGTCCAGAGATCGCTCTCGGCTTGATACCTGGATGGGGAGGAACTCAGAGGCTCGTCAGAATCGTGGGGCTAGCCAGAGCGAAGGAGATGGTTATGCTCGGCGGGAGGCTCAAGGCTGAGGAGGCATTGAAGATTGGGCTGGTCAACAAGGTGGTTCATTTTGACAAGTTGCGAGACGAGGTGCGTGGTCTGGTGAACAAGCTCTCGGAGGGGCCGCCAATAGCCATGAAATATGTGAAGCAAGCTGTGAATTTCGGCTCCCAAGTGCCCCTGGAGGTCGGCTTGCGTCTCGAGGCTGGGTTGATGGGTCTCGCGTTCTCAACTGAAGACCTCAAGGAGGGGGTCGAGGCTCTGATGTCCAAGAGGAAGGCCGAGTTCAAAGGGAAATAGCAAATCGTACTGTTTTCCTTCTCACGCGAAAACTGGCCCATGGAGGGCGCAATCATGAGAAAAGTGGCCATAATAGGCGTAGGCAACTCGAAATTCGGAGTGAGAAACGACGTCACAGTCTCCGAGCTAGCGTTCGAAGCTGTCAAACCCGCGCTCCAAGACGCCGGCGTCACGGCAAAAGACGTCGAACTGGTCGCCCTAGGATCGGTTGGGGCAGGCGCATGGTACGAGGAGCTTCTGCCAGCGGTAGTTGCCTCTGAATATTGTGGAACATCGAATGCCGGGCTGCTTCGCTGCGAGGCTGCATGCGCAAGTGGAAGCGCCGCCTTTTTCGCCGCGTTTTCTGCCGTAGCAAGCGGCCAGACTGACATTGCCATGGCGTTGGGCGTTGAGAAGATGAGGGAAATTGACTCGTCGCTTGCCATGGAATGGATTGGCAGAGCTGGCTATTACTTCTGGGAGTTCCACAACTTCGGCGTAACATTTCCCGCGTACTATGCGCTTTATGCCACGGCGCACATGGCTAGGTACGGCACGACGGAGGAAGACTTGGCTCTGGTCGCTGTGAAGAATCACAAATACGCCGCCATGAATCCGGTCGCGCACTTGCAGAATCGGATCAGCGTTGACGACGTGCTGTCTTCCATGGTCATCGCGTGGCCGCTGAAACTGTACGACTGCTGCCCAATGACGGACGGCGCCGCCGCGGTTGTGATTGCGTCGGAAGAGAAGGCAAAAGAGCTGAGGATTGACGCGCCAGTCTGGGTGGCCGGAATAGGAACTGCAGGCGGAACGGCCAACCTCAGCAAGCGCGGCAACTTCGTCGGGCTGGAAGCAAGCGTTACGGCTTCTCAGCGAGCCTACAAGGCAGCGGGCATAACTCCAAGCCAAGTTGAGGTCGCCGAGGTCCACGACTGCTTCACGATAGCCGAGATAATGGCGTACGAGGACATAGGCTTGTGCCCCAGAGGCGAGGGCGTCAAGCTGCTCCGCGAGGGCCAGACGGAAATCGGCGGGAGGATACCCGTCAACGTTGATGGCGGTCTCAAAGCCAAAGGACACCCGATCGGGACGACCGGCTGCTCAATGATCTACGAGTTGACCCGTCAGCTCAGAGAAGAAGCGGTTGAAAGGTCCCGGCAGGTGCCGCTCAAGAACTATGTTGCTTTGGCCCACAACGTAGGCGGAACGGGACATTACTGTTATGTCACGATATTGAAGAGGTGATTGGGTTGTCGATGCCTTCGATAAAGTCGAGAGAGATCAAGGTTGTTCAGGAAATTCCCATAAGCAAGACGCTCAAGTTCTGGGAAGGCTTGAAGCAGGGAAAAGTGTACGCGACGAAATGCCGAGGCTGCGGGAGGCTTTATTTTCCGCCCTCGGCCGATTGCCCCGACTGCCTCATCACCGACCTCGAATGGGTCGAGATGGGCGATCAGGCTGAGATCGAAACCTTCACGCACGTTGTTGTTCGGCCGACGTCTTTCCAGCAGTACAAGCCTTACGCGGTTGCCATCGGACGCCTCCGCGAAGGCGTCAAGGTCTTGGCGTGGCTGACAGGGTTCAAGCTGTCTGAGATGAAGGTCGGCATGAGGGTGAGGCTGGTCGCCAAGACGCGGCCGGAGGGCAGTTTGGCGTACGAGTTTGTTCCGCTGGAACCAAGATAGTCCATCTCACTGTCCGCTGGTTGTCCTCTCCGCCTTTTTCAACCATTCAACAGTCTTCTGGACGAGTTCGTGGGTTTTTCCCGAGAAGACGTGGTTGGCCCCCTTCATTACCAGCAGGGTCTTCGGTTCATTTGCGGCGTTATATACTTCTTGAGCCTCGTCCGGCCCAACTATGTCGTCTGCTTCGCCGTTCACTATCAGCACAGCCAAGTTTTCCAGCTTCGAGATTGCCCCGCACTCGTCCAGCTTCATGAGCTTTCCCCGGACATCCTTCAGCCGGAGCTTTATGCCGTACACTTCAAGTCTGAACAGCCTCGAGACGTTGACGAGCCTGTCCACGCGCGACAGCAACCAAAACAGTTGAAGCCCGAACCTGCCCTTTGCGCGGGACATGAACTTCTTCACATTGTAGTCGTGGTTCTTGGGCACGGACCACAGCACAAGGCCCTTCACGCGCTTCTCGCCTTCGAGAGCGTAGAGCGAGACTGCGCCGCCGAGGCTGTGTCCAACCAGAAAAAGCTGTTCCGCGTTCACCTCGGGCCGCGACGCAAGATAGTCAAGCGCGCACGTGACGTCTCGCTGCTCACCGAAGCCGTAGTCGAACTTTCCCGTGCTCTTTCCGACGCCGCGAAAATCAAGAACCATCGCCGCGAAGCCTTCTCTGCAGGCCACGCGGGCGAGTTGCGAGTAGATTCTCAGAAGATGGAAGCCCTGCGCGTTCATGCCGTGGCAGATGAGCAGCCCCGGCGCGGGAAAGCGGTTTGGAACAAGGATTTCGGCGTAGAGCCTCACGTCCGCACAGTCGATCCAGACAGTCTCGGTCTTCACTGAGGGTCAACTCAAGGAAAGTATTATTACTCCGTTGCACGGTCTATATTTAAGAATAGGGCTGTTTATGTCTAGGAAGAGGAAGGCTAAACCTAAGCCAGCGGAGAAACCGTGGCTCAAGTCTTGGCCCCCGAACGTGCCCAAAACCATAGAATACCCGAAGATTCCGCTTTCAGACCTGCTCAAGAACACGGCCGAAAAGTTCCCTGAGAAGACAGCCACAGTCTACTTCGGCAAAGGCATCACCTACAGGGAGCTTAAGTCTGCCTGCGACAAGTTTGCAGCTGCTCTCAGCAGCTTGGGCGTGAGGAAGAGAGACAAGATTGCCCTTTTCTTGCCGAACATTCCCCAATTCGTAATCTCGTATTACGGCGCTATAATGATAGGTGCAGTGGAGACTGCCATTAGCCCCCTCTACAAGGAACGTGAGGTTGAGCACCAGCTTGCAGATTCTGAGGCTGAGACCGTTGTCGTGTTGGACGCGCTTTACCCAATCCTAGAGAACGTTCTGGACAAGACGAAGGTCAAACGTGTAATCGTCACAGGCCTCAAGGAGTACATGCCCGCCGGCATGGCTTTCATTGGTTCACTCTTCGGAAGGATTCCCTCGCACAGAATCGAACCTAAACCCAACATATACTACTTCAAAGAACTCCTTGCCAAATCCGCTCCGAACCCGCCGAAGGTCGAGATTGACCCGATGGAAGACCTGGCTGCTCTGCAGTACACGGGCGGAACGACTGGAACTTCGAAGGGCGCCATGCTCACTCACATGAACCTCGTGTCCAACGCCGTCATGTGCGCAGAATGGCTTCAGGGAAGAATGGGCGAGGAGACCTTTCTGACGGTGCTTCCGCTCTTCCACATCTACGGCATGACGACGGGCATGAACGCGCCCATCTACTTGGCGGGCAAGATGGTCATGTTGCCCCGTTTCGACGCCGTCACCACTTTCAAGTCGATGCAGGGACAGAGGGTCACGGTGTTCTGCGGGGCCCCGACGATGTACTCGATGCTTCTCTCGCATGCGGACTTGAAGAGGTACGATTTGACTTCAATCAGATTCTGTATCTCGGGGTCGGCGCCGCTTCCGCCTGAAGTTCAGAAGAAGTGGATGGACGTGACCGGGGGCGTCTTGGTGGAAGGCTATGGGCTGACTGAGTCGTCGCCGGTGACGCACTGCAACCCGCTCGACAGGTCAATGAATACTGTAAAAGTGGGCTCGATCGGTCTGCCGTGGCCGGACACTGACGCGAAAATTGTTGACATCGAGACCGGCGAAAAGGAGCTTGGAGTCGGGGAGGACGGTGAGCTCTTGGTGAAGGGTCCGCAGGTGATGAAGGGCTACTGGAAGATGCCCGAGGAGTCCGCTGAGGTTCTCCGGGGCGGATGGCTCTACACTGGCGACATTGGGAAGATGGACGGGGACGGCTACTTCTACATAACGGACCGAAAGAAGGACCTGATCAAGTACAAAGGGTACAGTGTCTACCCGCGCGAAGTGGAGGACGTGCTCTACGAGCATCCGGCCGTGAAGTTGTGCGCGGTTGTCGGCAAGTCCGACCCGGTTGCAGGCGAGATTCCGAAGGCTTTCGTCGTGCTCAAGGATGGAGCGACTGCTACTGGAAAGGAGCTAGTGGACTTCGTAAACCAGAAAGTCGCGTCCTACAAAGCAATAAGGGAGCTTGAATTTCGCAAGGAATTGCCGATGACTTTGGTCGGCAAGGTTCTCAGAAGAGTGCTGCAAGAGGAAGAAAGACAAAAAACGGCAAAGACCTAGAACTCTAACTCTCTGCATGCACTATCTGACCTCTGGTTTGTAAGCGGAGAGCATTGTCGCAGAAGATACGTCTTGTCAGAGGAGTTTCGTCCTTGAATCCCAGCGCGGAATAGAATGGTAGCGGGCTCAACCTCAGGAATCCGACATCGAATCAAGCCTCATGATGTTCTGAATCAGGCTTTCGGCTGTTGTTCAATACTTCCCTTTTTCTGAGTCGCTTTCCGGAGGCTGCAGTATGTCAGGAGCATCTCAAGCTCGCTGAGAGAAAGAAGCTGGAAAAGCGAAGAAAATTATGCTGGCTCGTTGATCTTCTTGCCAGTCTTCTTGGTCCACTCGTTCATGGGCACCGCAAACTGCTTCTCGACATTGGCCCGGTATATGCTGTTGTAGGTGCAGAAGCAGCGGATTTTGCCGTCGGGTGTCGCGTAGTGTATCGCGCATTTCTGAACCCTGTCCAAGTCAATGTTCCAGACATCCTGAAAATGCATTATCCCAACCATGACGACGCGCCGCATCAGGTCGCCCAGCGCCTCATAGCTGCCCTTCATGATCACGTCTTTGATCAGCCCTCTGACCAAGTCTGACTTGGCCATGGGCAGCAGCTTCAGCATCTTCATCTTCGCCATGTTCCGCTTTCCCTTTGCGCCCGAGTAGTACATGCTCCAGAAGACCTCGGCAAACCTGTCCACGTCCACGTACCGCATGATAGGCCGGTACGACCGGTCCTTGTCAACCACGAGAAACGTTGCGGCTCCGCACATCGGGTGGATCGTGAACTCCGGGTAAGGTCGGTTCTTGACGACTCCCATGCCCTTGGAAACCGGGACAGGCCAGTTCACGGGCCTCCAGTCGAACCTTCCAACGATGCCTCCCGTCTGCTTCTCTAGTTCGTTGATGGTGTCCGGTATGGTGATGCGCATCTGCCGCATCTCCTCTTTTCGCGCCCGACCGGCCATTGAGACGGGCTGGATGTTTACGCATCTGACCACGTCATGATTCCTGATCGCATAGTCGATTATCCCGCCAAGTTCCTTGTCGTTGACGCCTTTTGCCAAGGTCACAACCAGAACAACCGAGTCCAAGCCGATCTTCCGCGCGTTCTCGATGACTTTTTCCTTCGTGCGGACAAAGTCTGCGCGGGCTCTGGTCTTCACGTAAACGTCGTCGCTCAGTCCGTCAAACTGAAGGTAAAGCGTGCTGACACCAGCGTCCAGCAGCTTTTTGAAATAGCCAATGTCCTCGGCAATGCGGATGCCGTTGGTGTTAATCTCGATGTGGCTCATGCCGGCCTTCTTGGCTTCACTAACCAAGTCCGGCAGGTCGTTTCTCATGGTCGGTTCTCCGCCGCTGAACTGAACGGCGTTGCATGCCCACGGACTGTTTGAACGCAGCACCTTGATCATGTCGACGATCTGCTCGTACGTAGGCTCGTACACGTAGTTGGACGCTCCCGCGTAGGCGAAGCATATCGGGCATGCCATGTTGCACCTGTTCGTGACGTCGATTATTCCCAAGGCTGTCGGCGTCCGATGCTGGGGACAGATTCCACAGTCAAACGGGCACCCGTCCACGGTCTTGCTCTGCGGGTTCTCCAGCCCGCTGCCGACGTAGCGGGCGCTGTACCAGTTGTCGTAGAACCACCTATAAAGTTCAGCGTCGCCCCAGTAGACGTCGTCGAATTTTCCGTGTTCCGGGCATGTCTTCTCGAGAAAGATTGTGCCTTTCTCCTCGTAGATTCTCATCGGGATTCTTTTCATGCATTCTGGGCACAAGCTCGTCGAATAAGCCTCAAACTTTGTGTTCGACATGCACGTCGTCTCCAAGGCTCGATTACTAGGTGAACCCAGTGGCTATTAAGATTTCTAATCCTTCCCGAAAAAGGTTAACTGTCTGATTCTCCGATTTGTCAATCAGCGTTCCCATGCTGAAGGTGTTGCTGCCTTGCGTCTGAAAGTCGAAGTTGCCGGCATCGTTCAAGGTGTTGGCTTCAGGCCATTTGTGTACCGGACGGCCGTACAGAACGGCTTGCACGGTTATGTCAGAAACAGAGGCGACGCGGGAGTCGAGATACTGGTGGAAGGCGACAGACAAGCCGCTGAAAGGTTCATGCATGACCTGAAGGAGAAACGGCCTCCCCTCGCACGGATATACAGCGTCGCCACAACGGAGCTAGGAGGCAAGAACGAATACGGCAGCTTCACGATTCACAGAAGCTCGCATGAAACCGAGCTTTCGGGCTCCGTGATTCCTCCGGACGCGGCTGTGTGCAACGACTGCCTGAAAGAGCTACGAACCAAGGGTGACCCTAGGCACGACTACTTCTTCATCACCTGCACAAATTGCGGACCAAGATACACAACTATCGAGAAACTGCCATATGACCGTGAGAACACGACTATGCGCGAGTTTCCAATGTGCAGCTTCTGTTCCGGACAGTACAAGAATCCGATGGACAGGCGTTTTCACGCTCAGACGGTTGCATGCCCAGTCTGCGGCCCAAAAGCCTACCTTACAGACTCGTCGGGCAAGCCGCTCGACTACGCCGACCCGACGAGAGAGGCCGGCCGACTAATTTCCGAAGGCAGCATCCTCGCCGTCAAAGGCTACGGTGGCTTCCACGTCTCAACGTCGACGACTGACGAGCGACCTTTGACGAGGCTCAGGGAAGCAAAGCACCGAAGCCAAAAACCCCTCGCAATCATGGCCCGCGATCTCGAAGCTGCAAGAACCTTCGCCAGAATAGGCAAGAGAGAAGCTGAACTGCTGCTTTCGACTTCAAGGCCGATAGTGCTCCTCAACAAGAGCCCCGACTACTGCCTATCGGACTTCGTTGCGCCGGGCCTTCACAACATAGGCGTCATGCTTCCCTACACGGGCCTGCATTACATGCTGTTCGACGGGGTACGAGATGCGGCTTTCGTGATGACCAGCGCCAACCCTCCCAACCAGCCAATAGTCAAAGACAACGAAGAAGCCCTCAGAATGCTCAAAGGAGTGGCGGACTACTTCCTCTTCCACAACCGTCAGATCGCCCAAAGATGCGACGACTCCGTGCTCAGACTGCACGGCGAAAGAACGGCTTTTCTGAGACGGTCGCGGGGCTACGCTCCTGCGCCGGTGACTCTCCACAGGAAGGCGGAACGCGTGGTTCTTGGCCTTGGAGGGGAGTTGAACAACACCGCGTGCATCCTTAACTCGAACCGCGCCTTCCTTTCGCAGCACGTGGGCGACGTGGAAAACGTGGAGACTCGAAGCTTCCTATGGGAAGCCGCGCAGCGCATGATCAGGCTGACCAACAGCAAGATCGACGCGGTGGCGTGCGACTTGCATCCGAAATTCGCGACCACAGCTCTTGCCGAGCGACTCGCCCACACTGGGGACTGGGAACTGTTCAAAGTGCAGCACCACCACGCGCACGCTGCTGCCCTGATGGCTGAGCACGACTTGGACGAGCTGGTGGCCGTATGCTGCGACGGCTACGGCTACGGCTTGGACGGCGAAGCTTGGGGCGGCGAGGTGCTTCTGTGCACGGGGCAAAAGGGCGGCTTCAAGCGAGTCGCTCACCTCGAGAAGCATCCACTGGTCGGCGGCGACGCCGCGACCCGGTATCCGCTCAGAACGGCCGCGGGCACTCTTCGCGGGGAGCCGCAGCTTGCGGAGTGGCTCATGCAAAACAGCCGTCACTTCCCCTACGGCGAGAAAGAGGTACAGATCATACTTGATCAGCTTGAAGAAGGGCGAGACCTTGTCCAGACTTCGAGTTGCGGCAGAGTCTTGGACGCTGTGGCTGCTGTTCTCGGCGTCTGCTACGAGCGCACATACGAGGGCGAGCCTTCCATGAAACTTGAGTCCGCGGCAATAAACGGCAAAGATGTTCTCGCACTGAAGCCCAAAGTCGCGGGCAACGTACTCGAGACAACCGGGATGGTGCGCGAAATCTTCGAGAACAGAAGCAGGCACCATCTTCAAGACTTGGCGTATTCTGCTCACGTGTACGTCGCGGACGGGTTGGCTGAACTTGCAGTCAAAGCCGCGGAAGAGAACAGCGTCGGGGCCGTGGGGTTCTCGGGCGGGGCGGCGTGCAACCAGATACTGGCTTTTGCTATGCGAAAAGCCGTGAAGCGGGCTGGTCTTCGTTTCTTGGTTCACGAGTCGGTTCCGCCGGGCGACGGCGGCCTGTCATTCGGACAAGCGGCCGCCGTGGGGTTCCGCATGTTTTGAACCATAATGGATTTATCGCCGTCCCATGCTCGATTATGGCTTGATAGAGATGTGCTTGGCGATTCCGGCCAAAGTGGTCAACGTCCGGCAGGACGTGGCTTGCGTGGACTTCGGCGGTGGAGTGCAGAGGGAAGTCAACGTGTCCCTTGTAGACGTGAAAGTCGGCGACTACGTGCTGGTTCACGCTGGCTACGCCATTCAGGTTCTGGATGAGGAAGACGCTTTGGAGACGCTGCAGTTGTGGAGCCAGATTCTTGAGTCGCAAGTCTGACGCGGACGTGACGGCCATGTCGGTGGAGAGCAAGAGGTTTCGAGACCCGTCGCTGGCGAAGCGTGTCGCCCAGAAAATCCGTGAAACAGCGGCTTCACTTGGAGAAGTGAGAATCTGCCACGTCTGCGGCACCCACGAGTGGACGATAACTCACTTTGGCTTACGCAGCATGCTGCCTGAAAACGTCGAAGTTGTGGCTGGACCCGGCTGTCCCGTCTGCATAGTGCCCGCGTCCGAAATCGACGAGGCAGTCCAACTCGCGCTGAAAGGCGTGTCCATCACTTGCTTTGGCGACGTTCTCCGCGTTCCCGGCTCGCACATGTCTCTGCTCGACGCAAAAGCCGAGGGAGCGGACGTGCGCGTGGTCTACGGCGTGCGAGACGCTGTCGAAATCGCCAAGAACGAGGCACGCAAGGAATTCGCGTTCTTCGCAGTTGGTTTCGAGACGACTTCGCCTTCTACTGCCGTCGAACTCTCAAGCGGTTCACCCGGAAATCTGAGCTTTCTTGTTTCACATCGTCTCATTCCGCCTGCAATGAAGCTTCTCGTTGAAATGGAAGACTTGAGCCTGAACGGCTTCATCGCGCCTGGGCACGTCAGCACCGTCATCGGGTTGAAGCCTTATGCCGCTTTCCCCGAAACCTATCACATGCCCGTTGTGGTGGCTGGTTTTGAGCCTCTCGACGTGTTGTTTGCCCTTCACATGGTTTTGAAGCAGTTGAGTGAAAGGAAGCCTCAGTTAGAGAATGAGTACGTGCGAGCCGTGCGCTGGGAAGGCAACGTCAAGGCACAGGAAATGATGAAGGCGGTTTTTGACGTTGAGGATGGAAGATGGCGTGGACTCGGCACGATTCCCTCTTCAAGGTTCAAGCTTCGAAGAGAATATGCTGAGTACGACGCGCGCTTGAAGTATGACCTGAAAGTCGAGGGGGGAGTTGACCTGCAGCCCGGCTGCAAATGCCATCTGGTTGTGATCGGCAAAGTCAAACCGAATGAGTGCCCGCTATTCATGAAAGCTTGCACGCCGCAAAAACCTGTTGGCGCGTGCATGGTCAGCAGTGAAGGAACATGCCGAATATGGGCAAAGACCATAAAGGAGAAATGACAAGTTGAAATACGAAAAGGTGCCAAAATATGCCTGAAAGAGATGTGGAGATCGTGGATCTGCGAGAGCGCATTGTGAAGCTTGAGATGAAAGTCGAGGATCTTGCCAAACGCGTTGATAATGTGCAAGCTTACCTGAGACAGCTTTACTCTTACCTGCAGCAACACCGTGATAAACCGCTTTTCTGATGTGAACCGATAAGAGACTGATCGCAGTCTGGGTTGACAAGTTTTATAAATGAAAAGGAAACAATAGTGCAACAGAGGAAAAAAAATGTTGCTTGAAAGTCTGTTGTCTCTATTGATAACTCAGGATGAACTCACTTGGTGGGGCATCAGCTCTCTCTTCTGTCTAATACCGTTGTTATGGTTCATTGTCGCAATACTGCTGTGCATTTGGGTCTACAGAGATGCAGAGTCACGTGGAATGAACGGGGTTCTCTGGCTCATCGTAGTTCTGATCGCAGGCATAATAGGCTTGATAATCTACTTGATCGTCAGAAAAGACAAAACTACAACTCGCGCCGAACCACCGCCGCCACCACAGTAGCATCCTCAAACTTTTTTTCCGTCTAAGCAATTCAAGGTCGCACCTAAATGCAGGTGATAGATGAAATAGTACAAACTTTCAACTTCATCGGAAGACTAGTCTGCCACCAGAGACCTGAGAGAACGCTATGGGTCGGAGGTCGCTACCTTCCGGTCTGTGCTAGAGACACGGGCGCCTTTGTCGGTCTTTTGTTGGGGTACGTCTTGCTACTGGCGCTCCGAAGAAGAGATGCCAAGGGACCGCCCAATCTGATTGTCTCTCTGATGATGATGCTTCCCTTGTGGATAGATTCAGTCGGGCAGTTTTTCGGACTCTGGATGAGCACGAATGATTTGAGGTTGATAACGGGGCTCTTGTTTGGCACCGCCTTAGCGCCAATGCTGGTTTATGCTCTCTCGTTGCCCCCACTCAATGGTAAGGTTCCCTTCTTGAGGCGCATTCAACCGAAAATTGCCGTTTTGGACGACAGGGCCTCATGGTTCGGAGCGAAAGCATTGGCAGCAGGAACGGTGCTTTCAATCGTACTGTTCTTCGCAATCAGAATGCTCGAAGGGAGCGAATTTCCGCTGTTCTATTGGCTGCTGAGTATTCCGATTGTTGCAGGAATCATATGGCATTTCTTCATCTTACCGCCGCTATTGTTGATCGCAGCCGTGAGAGAATATTTCCGCAAGAAACAATCGAAAAAGACGTAGAAGCATCGCGGGCCTTTTCAGCATATTCTTGGAACGGGGTCTCCTACAGGTCTTGCGACTATTCTCTTGCCGCCGACAACGGTCTGCATGGCCACGCCGCTAAATTCCCTGGTTGCTTCGCCGACGATCTCAGCGTCCTTTCCTTCTTCAGTTTCCCGAAGAAGCCTCAAAAGCTCATCAGCCTTTTCTTCGACGATTCCGAACATCATTTTCCCCTCATTCCCGACCTCAAAAGGGTCTAGCCCAAGCATCTCGCATGCGGCATGCACGTCTTCCCTTATGGGAATCTTGTCTTCATGAAGCAGTATGCCCACGCCCGATTTTTCGCTGAATTCGTTTGCCGCGTCAGCTAAGCCTCCACGCGTGGGGTCTTTCATCGCCACAATGCCGCCCGCGTCAGCCAGCACATGCTGAACAAGATGGTTTAGGGGTCTGACGTCTGATTCTATGCCGCTTCCGAAACTCAGACCTTTCTGGGCTGACAACACTGCCAGACCGTGGTCGCCAATCGTTCCCGACAGCACTATTCTGTCGCCTGCTGCAAGGTTTGAATCCAGAACCCAGTTTGGCTTGAAGCTGCGCCTGAACCGCCTGACAACTCTCAGGTTGCTCTCCAAGGCGTCCGTTCTTCTGCCGATTCCGGACATGTTCACCACGCATCCTCCCAAGCTTCCTTTTTCAATCACTTTTGTGTCGCCGGTGACAATGCTGACGTCCGCTTCTCGACACGTCTTTTCCATGCTTTTCAAGATGCGCTCAAAATCCTTCAGCAACAATCCTTCTTCCAAAATGAATCCGCAAGCCAGAGCGTACGGTTGAGCTCCCAAGGCTGATATGTCGTTGACTGTTCCTGAGACTGCCAGTCTGCCAATGTCTCCGCCGGGGAAGAATATTGGCTTGACCGCGTAGGAATCGCTCTTGAGAACCGTGCCGTTCACGACTGCGGCGTCGTCCATGGCTTCGAGGCCGACTTCGGCGGTGCCTGACGTGGCGAAATGTTTTGCGATGTGGTTCTTGACCAGTTCGTGCATGACCGTGCCTCCGGCTCCGTGAAGCATCGTTATGCGCTCATTCTTGTCCATTCTTTCAGCCTCGTCTTTGACATTTCATGGTTGCGGGCGAACATAAACGCATCGTAGGAGAACTCGCCGGGCAATGCCTCAGTTGATTCAGAACTGCGCCGCAAAGGGCATTTATGAACCAGCGCTTGGAGGACAAAATGTTAGCTCTGAAGGAAAGCAATATAAATCTCTGTACCGCTGTTGAATTGCGCGAATGGAGAGAGCATGGAATGCCCAAGTGGGGATACTCGATAGCAGAGGAGGAGCTGGACCCCGAGAAAACCGTGAAGGCAAGCGTACGCGAGATTAGGGTATCCCACAAGTCGCTTCGCGAAATATGCCGGGCAATAAACGGAATGAAGCTTGCACGGGCAAAGCAGTTCCTCAAAGATGTCGTTGGCAAGAAGAAAGCGGTGCCCTTTACAAGATTCCGCAAGAAGTCTGGACATCGCCACGGGCTGGTGAACGCCTTCGCAGGCCGATATCCAGTGAAGGCGGCTGCCGAGGTGTTGAAGCTGTTGAAGGGGGCCGAGGCGAATGCTGAGAGCAAGGGCCTCGACACGGACAGGCTGAAGATTGTGCATGCGACGTCAAGCCAGGGAATGAAGGTCAAGCGGTATGTTCCGAGAGCACATGGCAGAACCTCGCCGAGCTTCGAAGTGCTTTGCCATGTTGAAGTGGCTCTGGAGGAGCAGCCTGAGATAGGAGAAAAGGCCTGATGTCGGTCGTAAAGTATTTTGTCAGCGAGTCCATAAAGAGGACGGAGATCGACGAGTTCCTCCAGCAAAAACTTGAGAGAGCCGGCTACGGCGGTGTCGTCATATCAAAAACGCCTCTCGGGACCCACATAGTCATCTACGCAATGCGGCCGGGTTTGGTGATAGGACGGGGCGGAGAGACTATACGGGAACTGGCAGCACTCCTTGAGGAAAAGTTCGCGGTGGCGAACCCCCAGATTTCTGTTTCCGAGATTGAGGTTCCGGAGATGAACGCTTACGTCGTCGGCTCGCGCGTTGCATCCGCGCTGCAGAGAGGTGTCCACTTTAGGCGTGCCGGCTTCTGGTCGCTAAATCAAGTGATGGACGCGGGAGCACTGGGCGCCGAGATAATCATCAGCGGCAAACTCAGAACTGAGAGGGCAAGATACGAGAAGTTCCGCGCCGGTTACCTGCCTAAATGTGGAGAGCCGTCGCTCAGGTACATGCAGAGGGCTGAGGTTCACGTTCAGCTGAAGCCGGGAATCTTCGGCGTGAAGGTAAGAATAATGCCTCCGGACGCAAAGTTTCCTGACAAGATCAAGATTGTTGCGCCTCCTCCAGTCGAGGAAAAGACGCCTCCTCCAGAAGGGGAAGCCCCGCAGGAAGAAGTGGCAGTTGAGAAATCCGAGACTGTGGAACCTGAGCCCGAAAATGTGGAGACAGAGAAAGTCGAGGCTGAGGAAGCTGCTGGAGAAAAGGAGGACAGCCAAGAAGGGGAGGCGGCCGAGTAGATGCCGATCGTGCGGGTCAAAGAAGTTCGGGACATGTCTTCTGAGGATAGGATTCAGAAGGTGAATGAGTTCAGAACCGAGTTGTTGAGGCTGAAGACCATGATCAAGGCTGGCGGAACGGTTGAGAACCCAGCGAGGATGAAGCAGCTGCGGAAGGCAATTGCCAAGATCCTGACGGTTGAGAACGAGCAGAAGCTCGGCATCAGCGGCAAGAAGCGCGAGGAGAAGAAGGCGAAATGAAGGTGACGCCGGACATAGTCTGTCACGAGTTCGTCGGTGTCAACGCCAAAGTAGTGAGATGCAGTCACCGCGGCACTGTCGGGTTGTCTGGCAGAGTGGTTGACGAGACGCGGAACATGTTTACCATACTGTATGAGGGAAAGAAGAAGATGGTGGCCAAAGCCTCGTCGGTTTTCCACTTCAAATTTTCCGATGGGACAGTCGTCGAAATCGACGGCAAACTTCTGACGGGAAGACCTGAGGATCGTCTCAAGAAGAGCATCCGGAGATTGTGGTAATGTCGTTGAGTTTTAAGAAACCGAAGAAAGCCTGCGACGATGTGAACTGCCCGTTCCACGGCGAACTTGCGGTCAGAGGTCGCGTGCTGGAGGGCAAGGTCGTTAGTGCCAAAATGGACAAGACGGCGATAGTTGAACGGGACTATCTACTCTATGTTCCCAAGTTCATCAGGTACGAGCGAAGGCGAAGCCGAATCCCGTCGCACAACCCGCCGTGTGTCGGAGCGAAGGCTGGCAACCGCGTGAAGATAGCGGAGTGCCGCCCGATAAGCAAAACCGTTTCTTTCGTGGTTGTTGAAAAGATGGAGGAGAAGTGACGTGGCGGCCAAGGCGAAGCAGCGGGCGCTAGTTGCGAAAGGCATGCTCAGGCACGGAGCGAAAGTTTCGCGTGGGCTTCCAGCCGGCTCTGTTCTGAGATGCGCGGACAACACCGGAGCCAGGGAACTTCGCCTGATTCAGGTCATAGGGTATAAGGGAAGGCTTAGGCGTTATCCGTCGGCCGCGGTCGGCGACAAGGTAACGATTTCAGTCAGACGTGGAGCGCCTGACATGCGGAAGAAAATCTTTCAAGCCGTGGTGGTGCGACAGCGGAAGCCGTACAGGCGTATCGATGGGATCTGGATACAGTTCGAGGACAACGCTGCGGTTGTGATTACGCCGGAAGGGGAGATGAAGGGGTCAGAGATACGTGGGCCAGTGGCAAAGGAGGCTGCGGAGCGGTGGCCGCGGATTGCGAGCGCCGCAAGCATAATAGTGTAGGGTGATCGTATGCAGAGGATTAGGCCAGTTACCAAGCCGAACAAGCAAAGAAAGATGCTTTACCAAGCTCCGGACCACGTGAGGCGCAAGCTTCTCGCCGCCCATCTGTCCTCGGAGTTGAGGGCCACTCACGGAGCCAGACAGTTCCCGCTTAGGACTGGAGACACAGTCCGCGTGATGAGAGGCGATCACGAAGGCGTTGAAGGCAAGATTGCGCGTGTCGACCGTCAGAAGTATCGCGTCTATGTTGAGGGCCTTACGCGGGAGAAAGTGGATGGAAGCACAATTTCCGTTTCAGTTCATCCTTCAAAGGTCATGATTACACGTTTGAATCTTGACGACAAGCTGCGAAAGGAAGCCTTGGAGAGGAAGAGGCAGAAGAAGGCCGAGAAGGTTGAGGCGGTGCCGGAAGTGAAGGTTGAGAAGCCTGTTGAGGCCCCGGCCGTGAAGGAGATGGCTGAAGAGAAGCCGTTGCCTGAGGAAGTGCCGGCCGTCGAGGAAAAACCGAAGAAGAGAGCCCTCAGAGCGAGAAGAAAGGTTGCTGAGAAGCCAGCCAAGCCCAAAGCAGCAGAAAAGCCGAAGGCTGAGAAGAAGAGAACAAGACGCAAGACGACGAAGAAAGCTGAAGAAGGAGAGGAATGAGTCTGGGAAGGAAAGGGCAGTCTTCAGCGCTCAAGCGCAAACCGGCACCCAAGTTCTGGCCGATTCAGAAGAAAGAGTACGTCTGGGTCGTCAAGCCGGCTGCTGGGCCGCATTCTCTTGGAACGTGTATGCCGTTGGCCGTGGTTCTTCGTGATGTGCTCGGGTTCGCCAAGACGCGGAAGGAGGCAAAGATGATCGTGTCCGGCAGGAGAGTCCGCGTTGACGGCAAGGCAAGACAGAGGGACGATTTTCCGGTTGGGCTGATGGACGTGATTTCGTTGCCAGACGCGGGCAAGAGCTACCGGGTTTTGCCTTCCTACAAGGGCTTGGTTTTCATGCCTGTGGGCGGAGAGGAAGAGAAGTTTAAGCTTTGTCGAATAGAGGACAAGAGCATAGTTTCTGAAGGCCACGTTCAACTGCGTCTGCACGATGGCTCGACAATCCTCGTCAAGGTCGCCGACCCAAAAAGCCGGCAAGAGGACGTCTATGCGACCCTTGACACCTTGAAGGTGAGCCTTCCGGAGCGGCAGGTGCTCGAACACACAAAGATGAAGGAAAAGGACTTCGTCGTCATAACTGGCGGAAAGAACGTGGGCAGATATGGCAAAATCGTCGAGATTGAAAAGGCAACAGGGAGAAAGCGAAGAAACGCACTCGTGACGATTGAGGACGAGAAGGGCGTTCGCTACCAGACCATTCTGGGCTTTGTGTTTGCGCTGGGCGAGACTCAGTCTTTGATATCCCTTGCGGAGGCGACGTAGCTTGACAGAGAAAACCGGCAACACAGCAAGGACAAATCCCATGCTGAGGGCGAAGATCGAGAAGGTGGTTGTGAACATCGGTGTCGGAAAGTCCGGTGAACCGTTGGAAAAGGCCGCCAAGGTTCTGGGGGAGATCACTGGGCAGACTCCGTGCAAGCGGAAAGCCAAGGCAAGTATACGCGATTTCGGAATCAGAAAAGGCGAGCCAATCGCGTGCATGGTCACGCTGAGGGAGAACAAGGGCATCGACTTCTTGGAGAAGGCATTGCCCGTTGTGGACAGGAAAATCTCCAGCAAGTCCTTCGACCGGCAAGGCAACTTTTCGTTCGGGCTAAAAGAACACATTGAACTGCCAGGCGTGAAGTACGATCCGGACGTCGGCATATTCGGAATGGACGTATGTGTTTCAGTTGTCCGACCCGGCTACCGCGTCAAGATCAGAAGGAAAGGTCGAGCGAAAGTAGGTGCAAGGCACGTTTTGACGCCTGAGGAATCGATGGCATTTGTGAAGGAGGCGCTGGGAGTGGAAATAGTCTGGGCAAGCGGCGGGGAGATGAAAGAGTGAAGCAGAAGTCCAAGAAGGAACGAAAATACGGCAAAGGCGCCAGACCGTGCAGCAGATGCGGTTCCTATGGTCCGATCATCCGACGTTACAATTTATATTTATGTCGGCAATGTTTTAGGGAGGTAGCCAAGAAGCTCGGGTTCAAGAAGTACGAGTAGGCAGGAGATCTGGACATGGACACTTTGGCGAATGGTTTGACCACAATAATCAACAACGAGACGCGGAACAAGCGTGAGTGCGTGATTAGTCCAGCGTCTAAGCTTCTGGGCAGAGTATTGAGGATAATGCAGTTGAACGGCTACATTGGCGAGTTTGAGTTCGTGGACGACGGCCGAACGGGGAAGTTCAAGGTTCAGCTTCTCGGCAGGATAAACAAGTGCGGCGCCGTACGACCGCGGTTCTCAGCCCGGCTTGGTGAGATTGAGGGGTGGGAGAGAAAGTTTCTGCCTTCAAGAGACGTGGGGCTGATAGTTGTTTCGACCCCAAAGGGCGTCCTGTCCACCAAGGAAGCGAAGGAAAAACATGCTGGGGGAAAGCTTCTAGCCTACATCTACTAGAAGGGTGCTGACGTATGCGTGCCGTTGAAGTCTCAAGAACAATTCAAGTGCCGGACGACGTGGAGGTCAGTCTCGACGGCAGAAAGGTCACGGTTAAGGGTCCGAAAGGAGTGTTGACGAGGGACTTCTCTCACGCTCCCATTTTGATGCGAGCCGACGGCAAGGACGTCCGCATCTGGGCAGAATGGCCCCGCAAGAAGGAAGCGGCTCTCGTGGGCACTCTCTGCTCGCACATTCAGAACATGATAACGGGCGTGAAGAAGGGCTTCACCTACAAGCTAAAAGTTGTCTTCTCGCACTTCCCCATATCTGTCAAGCTGACGGACAAGATGATACTAGTCGAAAACTTTACTGGCGAGAGAAACCCGCGGAAAGCCAAGGTAGTCGGTGACGTCCAAGTCAAGATCCAGAGCGAGGACGTGATCATTCAGGGCACGAACCTTGAAGACGTAAGTCAAACCGCAGCCAACGTGGAGCAAGCAACCAAGGTAAAACGGAAGGACCCAAGGATATTTCTGGACGGCCTGTATGTTTACGAGCGGGAGGAGGGCATGGAGTCTTGACCGAACCGCGGAAACAAGGCCGGGAGAGACTGCTCGCTGTCAGAGGGCACGTGAAGGGGAAGAAGCCGAAGTTCGTCAGGCCGGAAAGCTGGCGGTACGTGCGACTGCGGCAAAGTTGGCGGAGACCAGACGGCATCGACAACAAGGTCAGAAAGAGGGTCAAGGGCTGGCCTCCGTTGGTGAGTGCAGGCTACTCGGGACCAAAAGCGGCCAGAGGTCTTCACCCGTCAGGCTTTGAGGAAGTCCTCGTGCATGCGCCTGACCAGCTATTGAAAGTCAACCCCGAGACTCAGGCCGTACGGATAGGCCACACGGTGGGCAAGAGGAAAAGAATAGTGATACTCACCCAAGCCCGGAATATGAAGATCACCGTACTCAACTTCAAAGAAGCCAGAGAACCGCTTGAGGAACCAGAAAAGGCGACGGAAGAGACCGTGACGGAAGAAGCTGAGAAGCGGGAGGAAGCCACGGAAACTGCTCAGGAAGAGCCTGAGGAGGAAAAGGAACAGAAGCCGAAGAGGCGTAGAAGGAGGACAGCGAGGCAGTGACGGATCTCAGAAGCCAGCGCCGCCTGGCCGCGCAGATACTTAAGATCGGGCAGAACCGGGTCTGGATTGACCCTGAGAGAACAGAAGACGCGGACATTGCGATTACTCGGGACGAAATCAGGAAGCTGATTCACGAGGGCACCATCAAGTCGTTGCCGGAGAAGGGTGTGAGCCGTGGAAGGGCACGAGTGTTGCATGAGAAGAAAAAGAAGGGCCGCCGAAGTGGTCTGGGCAGCAGGACTGGGTCACCCCGCGCTAGGATATCCCGGAAGGAAGCTTGGATGGCCAGAATCAGGGCTCAGCGGAAGAAGCTCAGGCAGTTGAAGACTAGGAAAGTGATTACGGAGAACACGTATCGCAAGGTGTACCGACTGGCAAGCAGCGGAGGCTTCACGTCGATTGCTGATCTGGAGCGGCATCTCAAGACGAATGAGCTCTGGAGGAAACGCTGATGGCCCACAAAGCAGGCTACTGCGTTCCGTTCCGGAGGAGAAGGGAAGGAAAGACTGACTACAAGGCACGCAAGGCTTTTCTGCTTTCAGGAAGGCCCCGGCTTGTGACACGCAGCAGCGTCAACAATGTCCTTGCTCAGGTGGTTGTGGCCAAGCCGGGTGGAGACGAGGTTCTGGTTTCTGCACACAGTCGAGAGCTGACGAAGAATTTCGGGTGGAAGGCTCCCCGAGGCAACTTGCCAGCCGCCTACGTGACTGGTTTCCTCTGCGGCCTGAAGGCTAAACAGAGTGGGATAGAGGAAGCCATACTGGACATTGGGCTTCGTCCGCCCACTAAGGGTGCAAAGGTGTTTGCCGTGTTGAAGGGTTTTCTGGAAGCCAAGGTTAAAGTGCCCCATGACGAGGGGAAACTTCCCGACGAGGACAGAGTCACGGGTCAGCATGTTGCGAAGTACGCCCAGACGCTGGCCTCAGACCCTGAAAAGTACCGTTCCAAGTTCTCGAAGTATCTTGAGCAGAGCCTTTCTCCAGAGACTCTTCCAAAGCATGTTGCACAGGTCAAAGAGGACATGTCCAAAGCATTCAATGTTGGAGGCAAGAAAAAGTGAGACGATCCGACAGAGGTGGAAGAAGAAGAAGCAAGACTGAAAGCACCGAGCCGTGGGTTCCGAGAACCCGCCTCGGCAAAATGATTCAGGAAGGCAGGATTTCCTCCATTGAAGAGGTTTTTGTGGCTGGGCTACAGATCCGTGAACCCCAGATAGTTGATGCTCTGGTTCCGGACTTGCAGGAAGAGGTCATAAACATTAACCTTGTTCAGAAGCAGACAGACGCTGGAGAAAAATCGAGGTTCAAGGCGATAGTGGCTGTCGGAAACAGGGACGGCTACGTGGGGCTGGGCTCAGGAAAAGCCAAGCAAGTGCGCAACGCCATAGAGAAAGCCGCTGCAAATGCCCGTTTGAACATTGTGCCCGTGAGGCGCGGCTGCGGAAGCTGGGAATGCGGCTGCGGGAAGCCTCACTCCGTACCGTTTCAAGTGGAGGGCAAAACCGGAGGCGTGCGGCTGGTTTTTGTTCCCGGACCCAGAGGGCTCGGGCTGGTAGCAAGCGAAGTGTCGAAGGTGATTCTGGGACTTGCAGGCGTCAAGGACTGCTGGACTCGGAGCCACGGTTCCACCAGAACAATCCCCTCGTTCGCCTACGCGGTCTTTGATGCTTTGAAACAGACTTACAGCCTTATCACTCCACCGGACTGGGTGAGATAGTTGGCAGCTGAGAAGAAGGAAAGCAAGTGCATCGCCGCTGTCAGGGTTCGCGGGACCATAAGCGCGTCTCTGACTGCAAGAGAGACACTGCAGATGCTCGGTTTGAAAAGAAACAACCATGCGGTGCTGATAGACAATCGCCCTTCGTTCGCGGGCATGCTGAACGCCGCACACAACTACGTCACCTACGGCGAGCCTTCCAGAGAAGTCGTGGCCACGCTGATCAAGAAGAAGGGAAGGCTGGCTGGAGACAAGAAGCTGACTGACGAATACGCGCAGAAAGCCGGATACAAGTCGCTGGACGACCTTGCAGAGGCAGTCTTCGCGTGCAAAGCCGAATATTGGAAGCTGCCGAGCATACAGCCGCTGTTCAGGCTGCATCCGCCTTCTAAAGGCTACAAGGGAAAAGTCAAGAAGGGCTACGGTTCCGGCGGTGAACTCGGGTACCGGGGAGAAAGAATCAACGAGCTTCTCGAGCGCATGCTCTAGAACCATCAAACCTGGACAGACTCACGCTGGTTCTTTGGACACGGTTCTGTGCGATACGTTTTATAGTCACTTTTGAAATGCCATCTACTCTAGGAGAAGGTAGGCTTGAGCGCGAAGTGGCGGAGAAACAAGAAGAGCACGGGGAAATTCAACATCTTCAAAGTCTTCAACCATACGAAAAAAGTCACCTCCAACTCTGCCCGCACCAAGACTAGACGAGTGAAGTCGTTTGCTTCGCCCTACCGGCATAGGGTTCAGCGTTTTTCGGGCGAAAAGAAACTGAGGGAACCAGAGCCGCTGGTAGACGTCGTAGAGGAGAGCGATGACGTGACGATCGTCGCCGAATTTGCCGGATTCGACAGGAAAGACCTGAAAATCCAAGTCAAGAACCAGAGAGTCACACTTTCTGCTGAAACTCGCACTCGAAGATACCACAAAAGCTTAAATCTCCCAAAGAGAGTGATTCCAAGCACTCTACGTACGGCGTGCAAAAACGGCGTGCTTGAGATACGCTTGAGAAAGGCGGCTGAAGAAAAGACGATTGACAAAGTGGCTGGTTAAGCGATGCCTCACAGACTCAGAAAGATCCGAAAGAAACGTGGTTCGCGCACACAGGGCTGGGGCAGAGTCGGGCAGCACAGGAAGACTGGCTCCAAGGGCAGGCGCAACCCGGGACGCCACAAGGCGTTATGGTCCTACATCATAAAGTATGAGCCCGAATACTATGGGAAGAGAGGTTTCACTTCTCCGAGAAGTGTTGGGAAAAGAGTGTACACCGTGAATGTTGGGGTGGTGGACGCGCTTGCTAAGAGACTTTCTGCTCAGAAGGAAGACGGCATGTTCCACTTGGACTTGGGGCAGCTTGGCTATGACAAGCTTCTCGGCGGAGGCAAAGTCAGAAAGGCGCTTGTAGTGAAAGTCGCATCGTCTTCCAAATCAGCAGTCGAGAAGATCGGAAAGGCCGGCGGACAAGTGTTGACGGAGACTCAAGGAACCGGAGAGTAAGGAGTGACACATGGCCGGCAGATTTCTGAACCTGTTCAAGCCCATCGCTAGAATCATCCCGGAAGTGAAAGTTCCGGAGCGACGCGTCCGCTTCAATGAGAAGATCTTCTGGACCATTCTCGTTCTCATAGTCTTCTTGGTCATGTCAGAGGTCCCGCTGTTCGGCATCCAGAAGCAGGCAATAGGTGAACTCGCCGCGTTGAGGATCATTTTTGCTTCGACCCGCGGCAGCCTCATGGAACTCGGCATCGGGCCGATCGTGACGGCAGGTCTAGTTCTGCAGCTTCTGGTCGGCTCCGGCATGGTGAAGGCCAACATGAGTAATGCTGAGGACAGATCACTGTTCACGACCGCCAGCAAGACGTTCTCCATAATTCTCACGGGCGTTCAGGCGTCAGCCTACCTGATCGGAGGCATGTATGGCCCTCTGGCTGGCACCACAGCCATAGTGGTCTTCCTGCAACTCATAGCGGCTGGAATAATCGTTCTGTTGCTGGATGAGCTTGTGCAGAAGGGATGGGGTTTTGGCAGTGGGATAAGCCTCTTCATAATGGCCGGTGTTGCACAGCGGATTTTCTGGGATGCTTTTTCACCGCTTTCCGCGGTGGGCGAGTCGGGAGCTTATGGCTTCTTCCTTGCGCTGGGTCAGGTTCTGATGTCAGGGCAGCCGATCTCGAGCCTCTGGCTGAGGCAGAACGCGCAGAACCCGTCGTTGCTCGGCTTCATAGCCACGATAGTGGCTTTCCTCGTGATAATCTACATGGAAGGCGTGAGAGTTGAGCTTCCGCTGTCATATGCCGGCTACAAGGGATACCGAAGCCGCTATCCAATCAAGCTGCTGTATGTTTCCAACCTCCCGGTCATTTTCGCGTCTGCTTTGTTTGCCAACGTTTACTTCTTTTCACAAATCATATGGAGTGTGAACGGCCAGAGCCCGCCCGGCGTGAACCCGTGGATCGATCTGCTAGGACAGTTCCAGAAAGTAGGCACGGCTGGACAGGGCAGAATTGAGATAGTTGGAGGCTTGACGTACTTTGTTACGGCGCCGCGCAACTTCGTCGAGGTAATGAACGCCCCGCTCAGGGCTCTGGGGTACCTTGGGATCCTTGTGGCGTTCTGCGTCGTCTTCTCGTTGACGTGGCTTGAGGTCGGCGGCCTTGGTCCGTCAACCGTCGCAAACCAGCTCGTGGGGGCGGGCATGCAGATTCCTGGGTATCGTCGGTCGGGGAAGGCTATTGAGTCGATTCTGAAGCGGTACATTCCGGCTGTGACGGTTCTCGGCGGATTGGCTGTTGGGCTTGTTGCGGGCGTAACGGACTTCTTTGGTGTCTTTGGATCGGGCATGGGTATTCTGTTGTCCGTGGGCATACTGTACCAGTACTACGAGATTCTTGTTCAGGAAAGAGCGGCTGAGATGTATCCAGCGTTTAGGCGTATACTCGGCGAGTAGCACTCTTTTCCCACGTGGACCGGTGAGCGTGGCGGCTATGCTCACGTCAGCGTTGTCGACTGAAGCGCCTGCGACTGCGGGAGCTTGCTGTGTCTTGGGCGGTTTGATGAAAATGGTTATTAACGCCGAACGTGAACAAAAAGGACACAATAGAGTGGTCATTTAGCCTTGGGAGCTGTGTGAGCATGCTTCAGATACTGTTAGATGTTCCAATGATCTTGAAGGAGATTCCCTACTCGACTCTTTTCATTCTTGCCGTGGCTACACTGATTTCGTTGCTGACGACAGGCGTGAACAGGGCTCTGAGCGACCCCCAGAAGACGAAAGCATGGCGCAAGGAGTTCAACGACTGGAACAAGGAAGTTCGAGAGGCGCGTCGTAGCGGAGACAAGAAGGCGATCGAGAGGCTCATGAAGAAGCAGCAGTACATGTTGCAGATACAGTCCAAGATGTCATGGCAGTCGATGAAGGTTTCCTTGTTGTTTCTGATACCGTTGCTGCTCATGTGGCAGGTCCTAGGCGGCTTCTTCATTTCTGATGGCAAAGCCGTTGCTATCGCCTTCTTCCCGGGAATAGGAGACACCATTCCCCTTCCGATAATAGGAGGAGTGGCTTCCCTGATCTGGTGGTACCTGCTGTGCTCGTTCCTTTCCGGCACGATATTCTCGCATGTGTTCGGCATCATAGAGGTAAGTGAGTGAAGTGCCGAGGCCCGGCGAACGCAGAGGAACAATGCGAAGATTGCGGAAGGGCGCTTTGAGGCAGGCTGCAGAGTTTTCCTTCGTTCCGTAGCGTGATTTGATGAGCGCCGGCGCAAAGGACAAACACGTAGCCGAACGGGCCGTCGTCATCTGCGTTTGCGGCATGGCTGGAAGCGGAAAGAGCAGGCTTGCGAAGAGCGTTGCGAGAGTTTATGGCTTGCGCTATTTTTCGGGTGGCGACGCTTTGAAGTTGCTGGCAATAGAGAGGGGTTACCGCCCTTCTGGACGCGGCTGGTGGGAAGGCCCTGAGGGGATGCGTTTTCTTCGGGAGAGAAATGCTGACCCGGAGTTTGACAGGAAAGTGGACGCGAAGCTTCTGGCAATGGCTCGCGAAGGCAACGTGGTGCTGGACAGTTGGACGATGCCTTGGCTTGTCAAGGATGGATTCAACATATGGCTTGAGGCGTCCTCCGATGTTCGGGCGAAGAGGGTGGCTGGAAGGGACGGAATAAACCCGGATGAGGCGTTGAAAGCGTTGGTTGAGAAAGAGAACTGCACGAAGGCGATCTACAAGAAGCTTTATGGTTTCAGTCTAGGCGTGGACTTCAGTCCTTTCGACCTCGTTTTGGACACGAACGGCTTGGAAGCTGAAGAAGTGTTTCATGTCGTATGCAGAGTTTTGGACAACGTCGTTTTCCGTTCTGGGCAAGGCCGGAACCGCTGACGGAATGGACTAGTTTTCGTCGTTATCGGAGTCTGACTTCGACTACCGAAAGTGAAATAAACTGTCGGTCAGAATAAGGTGGTCTTCAATAAGGTGGTATATATCTGCCCGCGGACACGTCTGAGCAGTCGCATCGCCGTGCTGAATCTCTCCGCGGCCCGTCTGCAAGCGCCATTCGCGTCGTGGAATGGCGGGTGGATCATCTTCTCGCCGGGCTGATCGCTGCGGCGGCGTCTTCCTTTGTGTTGGCGCTTTCCCAACAATTCAGGTTAGACACTCTTGTCTTGCTGGTCTTCTTCAATTTCCTGTTCGCGTCGTTCGTTTTTCCTCTGAGCGGAACGTTGCACTGGAAGCTTGGCCTACTGATCGTTGGCGACGTTATGGGGTTGTTCTGGAACAGTCTCTTTAGCCAGTTCATTGGAAGCGTTGGGGAATACTGGGGCGGCGTCACGACGTTCTTGTACGTGATTCTGAACCCCGTGCTGAATCTGGTGTGGTTCGTCGCTTTGTACTCCGTCAGTCTGACGATTCTTGCGAGGCCTAAGCGAATGCGGGCGGGTCAAACCGTTGATCGCTGAAGTCATAGAAGCGTTCTTTCTGGTCTTGACAGCGTTCATGATAGCGTACCTCGTCCGTCACTACCTCTTCACGCTCGTAGTCATCAGGAATTCGCGGAGAACGCCACAAGGAACCGTTCTGGAGGAGTCATGTTTCGAACCGACGGTTTCGATTCTTGTTCCCGCCTGCGACGAAGAGCAAGTCGTCGAAAGGACACTTCAGCGCATGAACGAACTTTCGTATCCAAAAGACAAATTGCAGATCATCTTGGTCGATGATGCTTCGCAAGATCGCACTGGCGAAATAGCCGATCAGTTCAGGCTCAAGCACAATTCCATCAGCGTTCTGCACAGGTGCAAATCCGAAGGGAGGCGCGGTAAGGCATCGGCGCTCAACTACGCACTCAAACATTCCACGGGCCAAATTGTGTTGTGTTTCGACGCGGACTATTATCCCCAGAAGGACATCGTCACGCGACTCGTCAGAGAATTTGCTGACACGGAGGTTGGAGCCGTGCAGGGAAGAGTCATCGTTCTCAACGAGCCTAGGAACATTGTGACGCGGCTCGTGGCGCTTGAGCGCATAGGCGGCTACTGTGTCGACCAGCAGGCGCGGGACAGTCTTGGGTTGATCACGCAGTTTGGCGGAACCGTCGGCGGCTTCAGGCGTGACCTGCTTGAGAAGTTGGGAGGATGGGACGATTCGATGTTGGCTGAGGACACGGACCTCACGCTCAGAGTCTACCTTGCAGGCTACAAAATCCGCTATGTGAATGATGCTGAATGCTACGAGGAGGCGGTTGAGAACTGGCGAGCCTACTGGAAGCAGCGGAGTCGCTGGGCGAAGGGTCACATGCAGTGTTTCTTCAAACACGCGTTCAGCGTGGTCAAGAGCGGCAATCTGCGGTGGATAGAAAAGATTGACGGTCTCCTCTTGTTAGGAGTGTATTTCATGCCATTGATGGTTCTGCTCTCGTGGATACTCGCCGTGCCGCTGTTCATGCTGGAGCCTCCGCTGTGGGCGGGCGCGTTGTGGATATGTACGCCCATAGCGCTTTACAGTTTTGTCGGCAATTTCGCCCCGTTCTTCGAGGTGGGAGTTGGAACCTACTTGGACGGCAGGAAGAGAGCGCAGTGGCTGATTCCGCTGTTGGTTTTCATGTTTCTGTACAACATACCGATCTGCACCAAAGCCTTCATCGACGTGCTCTCCTCAAAGCTGCTCGGGACAAAGCTGGTGCGTTGGGAGAAGACGATTCACTCTGGCGATGGAAACAGTTATATCATGAGTTAAGACAAAACACACAAAAGATATTGAATGATCTTGGATCCGACGTTCGAGAGATTTGTGGCATTGACCTTCGGAGTCATCGTCTTCATTCTTCTGATGTTTTTGCCCGCCATGCTTGAACTCAAGAAGCCACGAGACGCTGGTCCGCGAAGAATTCTTGACGAGCTTGTGGGCTGGCGGTCGCTGGAGGCATCATCGTTGGACAAGGCTGAAGACGTGGAGATTGACCCCGCCGTCAAGAGGAAGATGGCTGAGGTAATGTCAGTTTTGCTTGACCTAGACACGTGAAGGCTTCTTTCTGAGCATGAGTCCCGCGTTTCTCCAATGCTCCATGGCGATTCTCACGTTGCCCAAGACGGTTCCATGAAGAGAGTAGAAGATGTAGCACATGTAGGTGCACTGTGTGCATCTGCCGTACACGTCTCGCAAGGTTTCAAGTCGGGGCGTGTTCCAAACTTCAGGAAGATCGAAGACGGTGGCTACAGGTTCATGGAGGTGGCAGCCCGACACTCTGCCGATGTGGTCCACGACTAGGAAGCTCTGGAGTGCTCGGCACGTGCAGTTCTTCTTGCCCGTGCAGTAGAAGTCTCTCACGGTTTCCAGCAGTTTATGCGTCATGAGTATCCTCTTATTGCCTTTCTTCAGTCTGAGGATGGCGTCGAACAGGTTCACGATGGCCTTGTTGTCGGTTATCGTGAATTCGTCGTTCTTTTTCCCTATCCTGAAAAGCTCGTCTTGCGCGTTGAGGTCGAACGAGTACAAGCAGTACCAGACGGGAATGTCTTTGGACAGGAAGTAGCTCGTTAGGTCAACGATTTCGTCGAGGTTCATCCGTGAAATCGTGGGCGAGACGCTGACGTTTATGCCCTCCTCGTGAAGTCTCTCAACCGACGTCAACGCTTTGCGGAGCGAGTCCTTGACGCCTTTCACGTAGTCGTTCTTTTCCGGGTCTAGACTGTCTATGGATATCGCCACGAAGTCTGCGTTGCGCAGGTCATCGATTCTGTCCGCAGCCATGCTGCCGTTGTCGTAGACCGTGGTCACAAAATACCGCGAAGCGTAGTCCACGATCTCGCCGATGTCACTTCTCAAGAGCGGGTTGCCGCCTGACAGGACGACTTCGATGGCGCCTGACTTTCTGAGGTTGTCGAGTCCTTCCTTCACCTTTTCCGTGGGCAATTCTTTCGTGTCCTGTTCCTGCCAGACGTTGCATCCTCGGCAGCGGTAGTTGCACTTTCTTGTGAGCATCCACTGCACGTGGTAAGGTCTGTTGGGAGTGAGAGAACGGCTGAATATGCCTGCGGCCTTTTCCACGGTGATGACCAAGAACGCACGTTTCCCATGTAATGTTGCTGCTACCGAGTTAAGACTTCGGAACCCTATATAAGATTAGAGCAAGATCGAGAGCCTTCAGCCATTCGGCGTCCCGGAAGTGGCGCTGTTTCAGGCGATAGTGGACAAAAACTTATCTTCTCACCTGCACAAGAATACTCTATTTCAACCTAAGCACAGGTGCTCACGGAGACAGGAGTTCGGGACCAATGGAAACAGTGGACGTAGTGATGCTCACCAAGAACAGCGAACGTTTGCTAAAGCAGTGCGTCAAATCCATCTACGAGAACGTGCCAGTGCATAACTTGATCGTCGTCGACGGGTCTTCAACCGACGGAACACTGGCGATTCTCGAAGAGTTCAACAGGCGCCACCGAAACGTAAGAGTGTTGACGGACAACGGTTCCAGAGGGAAAGCACGCGAGACAGGCATAAGAAACGTTGAGACCAACTGGTTCGTGTTCGTGGACAGCGACGTCATCCTTTGCAGAGACTGGTTCAAAAAAGCAAAGAGACACGTCAAGAGCGGCGTCGGCGCCGTGTGGGGCGTGGACGTTCCCGGAGACGTGAGAAACAGCCTTGTGACGAAAGCTCTGCAGTGGATGGAAGCGCGGGTTTTCGCTATCCGGGGAGGCTGCCACGACATACTGATTCGCAGGAGCGCGGTGAAGGACATACGGATTCCCGCTGAGCTCCACACGCTGGAGGACGCTTATATCAAGGAATGGATTCTCAACAGAAAATACAAGGTTGTCGTGAGCTACACGTCAAACTGCAGGCATTACAAGACAACAGAGAATCTCTTCTCAGTAGAGAACACTGTTAGCACTCTTCGCGAATTCCGGAGGATGGGGCTAGTCATGGAACGATTCGTCTACGCAGGCGTCTTCACGCTTGTTTGGATTTTCCAAGAACTGAGTTCTAGAAGCGAGAAGGGACGTCTGCCTTGAAGTCGAAGGCTGCCCAAGCCTCCAGTCCGTGCGGTCATGGAAGGACGTGCGGTCAGAGTCTCTCGGGAGCACGTGTGGACGTTGTCGTTCTCACGAAGAACAGTGAGAGGCTGCTCACACAATGTCTTGAGTCCATTTACAGAAACGTGCCGGTCAACAATCTGATAGTCGTGGACGGGTACTCTGTGGACGCCACGCTTGAGATAGTGCGCGGTTTCGAGGAACGGTACGGCAACGTTGTGCTCGTACAAGACAGTGGAACACGGGCTGCGGCCCGGCAGAACGCCATCAGCAAAGTCGAGACTGACTGGTTCGTTTTTGTGGACAGCGACGTGGTGCTCTGTGACGGCTGGTTTGAGAAGGCAGCCCGGCTCGTGAAGGAGGACGTGGGCGCTGTCTGGGGGGTTGAAGTCTGGTCTGTCCTGACGCGGAGCAGAGTTCTGAGATTGTTCGAGAAAGTCACCATGAAAATCTTCGAGAAGAGAGGTGGAACCCACGATCTGCTTGTTCGCACGAAGGCGGTTGAAGGAATCCGCATACCCCGCGAGCTGCACACGTACGAGGACGCTTACATCAAATCATACATTGCCAGAAGGGGCTACAGGGTGATTCCCGCGTACGACCCTTACTGCATCCACTATCGTCCGGAAAACGTTTGGACAGTGAGCGAAAGCATACGCTTGATTGCAAGCGACTTAAAACACGCTGTCCGCCATCCCTCGCTTCTGCTCTCATACGTCTTCTACACGGCCATAGTCCTGTACCAAGGATTCGTGCACAACTTCAAAACTCAAATGGGCAGCGGTTTGCGGTCACTGTGACTTCGGTTGGCTTTGGAGAGCGCGCCAAAGCTCATCTGCGACTGGTCTGACCAGTCTTTCTGTTCTGCCGTTCACGTGCACTATCAACCGTTGCTCGGGGTCGGAGACAAACTCTCCGATGACTTCTGCTGGCACGCTGTTGTCAAGCAGGGTTTTCACGGTTTTCTTCGCGTGCTCTGCTTCAACCGCGATCAGGAGGCTCCCAGAGGCTATGAGTCGGAGCGGGTCCACGCCGAAGAACCTGCATATTTCGGCGGTCTCGGGTTGGACGCGGATCTTGTTTTGGATGATTTTCACGCCCAGTCCGGATGCGTCTGCCATCTCGTGCAGTGCGCCGGCCACGCCTCCTTCTGTGGGATCGTGCATTGCGTGTACGCCGCCGGACTTGAAGGCAACTGTTGCGTCCTTGACGATGCTTATTTGCCTGTAGAATTCTTTTGCCCTGTCCAGCGCTGCCCTGCCAACGTGATTTCTGAGCTGGTCCTCGCGGTCAGAAGCGAGTATTGCCGTGCCTTCTATCCCAGCGCTCTTGGTCAGCACGATCTTGTCGCCCAGCTTGGCGCCAGCAGCAGTCACGTAGTTTCCCCTTTCGGTCAGGCCCATGGCACAGCCGACTACTATGGGGTTGGCTAGGCCTGGGGTTGTTTCGCAGTGGCCGCCGACTATTGCCATTCCCAACTCTGTCGCAGCGGCACTCATCTGGGTGCTTATGCTTTCAACGGTCTCTCTGCCCGTGTTTTCGGGAAGAAGAATGACTGAGAGGAGAAACGCCGGCTCGACGCCGAAGGTTGCGATGTCATTTGCGTTCACGTTGACTGAGAGCCAGCCTATTCGTTCCAGCGCGCCGGTTATTGGGTCAGCGGAGACGACCAGCGACTTTTCTCCGACGTCTATGATGGCTCCGTCGACTCCTGCCGACGGGCCGAGTCTGACTTCGCTGCGTCTGGCGCCGAGGTTCTTGAACACGACGTCTCTGAGGATGTCGAGTGGTACTTTCCCTTTGGGCAACGCCATTGTGCGATTCCCACGGACTATTTGTTCTGCGTGCTATTAATCTGTGGGAGGCTGCGCTTAACAATTCTCACGAGAGGCAGCGCCACAATGATGCCCACGAGCATTTGTCCAATGTTGAAGGGTACTTCTGCCTCCGGCACGACTCCTCCAATGCCGAAAAGCGGGAACAGCAGAAGCTTCTGGTAGAGGTAGTATCCAGCCACCATTATTGCGCCTCCCGCAAACATCGTGAACGCCGGCCAGCCGAATTCAGGTTCAAGCGTGAAACCGGCAACCGTCACCAGCAGCGCGACCAGCGCTCCCAACCCGTACCACAGTTCTGGTGGGATGGTGATGGTCATGCTTGAGGCAGCCGGCGATATCCCTAGGGACAGATTAGCTGAGCCGCTGTAGTATACGGAGCCAACTATTGCCACCGCGACGCCGACTGTCAGGCCGGCGCCGAACGTGAACGTCTTCCAAGCCTGTTTGGAGTTGAATCTCGGCTTTTTGACGCCTAGAAGTCCAACTATGCCTCCTTCGGCTGCTTTTATGATCAGGGTTGCAGGCGCGTAGTACCAGTATCCGAGGAAGATGTCCGCGAGCATGGAGCCGACGCCTCCGGCGAATGAGCCTATCAGGGGGCCGAATAGCAGGGCGGTGGCGTACACCATTGTTTCGCCGACGTTGAAGAAGCCTCTGGTCTGTGGAACGTATATGGAGAACACCATGGTCGTCACGCAGACGGCTGCCGTGGAGACTGCCAGCAGGGCGAGTCTGAAAGCTTTTTGGGTTGGTTTCTGCGGAAGCATGTCAAACCACGTTAGTATAGTCGTAACTATACTACTTTTATCGTTTTCGGTACGCAACGACAGAAAATCACAGCAAAAGCTTCAAGTCGTCCATCGCCCGCAGAACTCTCCTCCCGCCTTCCGTTATCCTGAAGTATCTTTTTCCGTCCCTCTCGTAGGCCACGACCAAGCCTCTGGACTTCAGCTCGTTCAGGTGCTGATACACGGCGGCCCTGGTCATGGTTCTTCCCATCTTCGCCCACAAGCCATAGCCGTAACTGTCTTCTTCGCTCAGCATTCGCAGTATCTTCTCCTTCGTGCTTATCTCCAGTCCCAACGCGACGGTCTTCTGCTTCTTAGTCAAAGCTTGCAGCACGTCAGTCGCTTTCAAGCCGCTTCCCGTGATCAGGCAAACAACGCTTTCATCCTCTGCTACCGTGCCATCCTCCACCAGCTTCGCCAGCGCTGCGATGGTTGCGCTGCTGGCAGGCTCCGCGAACATCCCTTCCAACTTTGCGATCTGAAGCTCAGCGGCGAAAATCTCGGCGTCAGACACTGAGATGGCCAAGCCGCGAGACTCTTTCAAGGCATTTATTGCCAGATCAGCCTGCAACGGGTTTCCGACAAGTATGGCCAGCGCCCGCGTGGATGGATGATTCACCTTGACCTGTTTCAAGTCTTTTCCCGCATACGCTTCCACTATTGGGGCGCATCCGTCGGGCTGCACGCCGATCATTCTGGGCAGGGAACTTGTCATGCCCATTTGTCTGAGTTCGCAGAAGCCTTTCCACACCGAGTAGATTGTCCCGCCGCTTCCCATCGAGACCACGAACCAGTCAGGGACTCCAGACTGCTCAGCGACTTCTACGGAGATGGTTTTCTGTGCTTCAATGACGAGCGGGTTCAGCTCCGCAGTGGCCTGGTACCAGCCTGTCTCCTCAGCCAGCTTCCGCGCGCGTCGTATCGAGTCATCTACAGTCTCGCCGTACTCCTCGATGGCTGCATCGTAGACCAGCATCTGCGCCAGCTTGCCAACGTCCACGAGCCTCGGCACGATCACGTGGCAAGCCAGCCCGGCCTTCGCGCAGTAGGCGGCCAGCGACGCCCCGGAGTTCCCGTTTGTGGCGCACAGCATCGCCTTCGCGCCGATGTCGACGGCGTTCGAGGTCAGTAGCGCCGCCGCGCGGTCGCGGTAGGAGTTTGTGGGGTTGCGTGTCTCGTCTTTCAGGCACAGCTTCTTCAGGGCCAGTTGCTTGGCAAGCCTTTCCGCCTTGTGCAGCGGCGTTCCGCCCTCGCCTAGACTGACTGTGTGACGTACCGGCGGAAGCAGTGGTCTGTACTTCCAAAAGCGTGCTGCGCCCGACAGCCTTACCTTGCGTTGCTGAAAGCCGAGCTCGTATTCGAGGGAGCCGCCGCATTTTTCGCATGTGCTTCTGGGCGGGTACAGGGAGTATTCTTGGCCGCACGTGAGGCATTTGAGAATCATGATTGTGCTCCGTGGACGCTTCGTTCATGACTACTGTCATGCAAACTCTTTTTAACGTTTGCAGCGATGTCTTGGGGGCTTCGTTTTTGGAGATGGGAAAGCCTAAATGTGAGTCTCGCGATGATAGATAGCGATCTGGGTTGGTGGGTCATGAGTCAGGACAAGGTCAAGGATGATCCGGTTAGGATGCACAAGGAAGCCAACACGCTGTTTGAGGCTGGCAAGTACAAGGAAGGAGAAGAACTCTTCATCAAGACGGCTGAGCTCTACCATAAGGTGCAGAACTTCTTTGATTCCACGTCAATGTACTACAAGGCCGGGGAATGCGCGTATGCGCTGAAAGAATACGAGGCTGCGGTCGAGCTCTTCACGAAGTCGGCTGAGTTGTCGTTTCAGAAGGGGTTCGACAGGTTCGGCGTCAGCGCGCTGGAATATGCACGCGACTGCTACAAGGCTTTGAAGGACAAGGCCAAGGTGAAGGAGCTCGACAAGAAGATAAAGGAGATTAAAACCAAACTCGAAGCCACTTTCTAGCTCACTTCTTGCCCACAGACTCTCGATTTTTCCTCAAGCATGCTCTGTCGAGGCAACGTTTATTTTTAGTCTCGTGCAGATGAGACGGTCAGACGCATTCTCGGAGTAGCAGACTATGGCCACGCCCTTCGGAGACCTCGCGGAGCTCGGCGAAAAGCTGGAAGCCACGACCAAACGCCTCCAGATGGTAGACTTGGCCGCCGGCTTCCTGAAGCGCTTGGAGCCGGGGGAAGTTGAGCCGGCGGTTTCCATGATTCTTGGGCGGGCGTTTCCGGCGTGGAGTCAGCAGACGTTGGAGATCAGTTGGGCGACGTTGAGCGAGAGCATAAGGAGGATCACCGGGGCTGATTGGAGTGACTTCATGAAGGCCTTTGGCAGGACTGGCGACGTCGGCTCGGCCACCAGGACGGTTCTCGAAAAGAGCAAAGTCAAGAGGCAACTCACGCTTTTGGGCAGGCCGCTGACGATAATGGAGGTTCGGCATAGTTTTGAAAGGATCGCTGAGGCGGTTGGTCAGGGTTCGAGAGAGAAGAAGGGCCGGCTGGTTACAGCGTTGCTCAGCCAGGCGTCGCCGGTTGAAGCCAAGTATCTTGTCAAGATATTGACGGGCGAGATGCGCACGGGGTTCCACGAGGGCTTGATGGAGCAGGCGGTCTCCAAGGCTTTTGAGATTCCGCTGGAGATCGTCCAGAAAGCAGGCATGGTTATCGGAGACCTGGGAGAGGTCGCCGCAACTGCAAAGGCAGGTGGCAAGGCTGGCTTGCTCAGGCTCGGGTTCAGGGTTTTCAGGCCGGTTAGGCTTATGTTGGCGCAGATGGCTGACGGCGTTGCAGACGCGTTGGGGGAACATGGCGGACGCACTGCGTTCGAGTACAAGTACGACGGTGCGCGGGTTCAGATTCACAAGAAGGACGGCGAAGTGAAGGTGTTCAGTCGCAGGCTTTCCGACGTCACGACGAGTCTTCCGGAGGTCGTGGAGACGGTCAAGAACAACATCGGGGCTGGGGAAATCATTTTGGAGGGCGAAGTGGTCTCGGTTGACCGCAAGGGCTTTCCGGTTCCGTTCCAGCATCTGATGCGGCGGTTCAGGAGGGTTCACTCTGTGGAGGAGATGGCTGAAAAGCTTCCCGTCAGGCTCTACCTGTTCGACATTCTGTACCTTGACGGCGGGAGTCTCATATCCTGCAGTTATGAACGACGAAGGCAGATACTGGCCGAGAATGCGGGGACGATACCGCTCACCGCGCAGATGGTGGCCGCGGATGTTGGAGAGGCTGAAAGGTTCCTGCGGGAGGCCATGGACTCCGGTCATGAGGGGCTGATGGCGAAGCGGCTCGACAGCACGTACGCTCCGGGCGTTCGCGGCAAGCACTGGCTCAAGATAAAACCTGTTCTTGAACCGCTGGATCTTGTGATCGTCGCCGCGGAGTACGGCTACGGTCGTCGTCACGATTGGCTTTCAGACTATTACCTTGCGGCGCGTGACGCTGAGACCGGCAGGTTCATGATGGTTGGCAAGACGTTCAAGGGGTTGACTGACAAGGAGATAGTCGAGATGACGAAGAGGCTCAAGGCGCTGGCACTCGGCACGGAGCCTAGACGGGTTACCGTGGTGCCCAAGATCGTTGTCGAAGTTGCGTACAACGAGATTCAGAAGAGTCCCACGTACGAGTGCGGCTTTGCTCTGCGGTTTGCGCGAATCTCTCGCATCCGGGACGACAAGACGGCTGATGAGGCGGACACGATTCAGCGTGTTGGGGAAATCTATGAGCGGCAGTTCCTCAAAAAAGGCAGATATACCAGCGGCTGACAGCAGAAGTATCGGAGGAGCGCTGGGGATGGCTGAGCGGGGCAGAGCATTTGGTCGCGAGTTTTACGGTCGTCAAGTCGTTATGAAGGAGCTTGGCGAGAAGGGGCAGAGGAAGCTTGCGAAGTCCAGCGTGGCAGTTGTGGGTCTTGGCGGGCTTGGCACGGCGTCGTCTCTGTATCTTGCGCTGGCAGGCGTTGGGAGTCTTTGTCTGATAGATCAGGACACGGTGGAGCTTGGTAATTTGCATCGGCAGATACTCTATACGCTGGATGATTTGCATTATCCGAAGGTGGAGGTTGCGGCTGAAAGGCTTCGAAAGGCGAACCCGACGGTTGAGGTCCAGCCTGTGCCTGAGAACCTGAACGTTGCCAACGCTGAGCAGCTACTGTCGGACGTTGACTGCGTCGTAGACGGCTTGGACAACATGAAGACGCGTTACCTAGTCAACCGCACGTGCATAAAGCTTGGCATTCCGTATGTTTTTGGCGCGGCTATCGGTCTCGAAGGAAACCTTTCGGTGTTCGACCCGCCGCGAACCCCGTGTTTGGAGTGCGTGTTGCCAAGCGTCGAAGACAGCAGCCTCCTGTCATGTGATGTTAGAGGAGTGCTTGGAGCCACGCCGGGAATCGTTGGGACGTTGCAGGCCTTGGAAACCGTTAAAGTGCTGACTGGCATGGGCACGACGCTGAAGGGCAAGCTGCTGGTGTGCGACTTCAGCGACATGTACTTCGCGACCGTCGACATTGTCAAGAGAGACTCGTGTCTGGCTTGCGGCGTGAAGCCTGTGATGCCTGAAGGTGGGGAGAGGATTGCGTGGCTCTGTGGGAGAAAAACCGTGAACATTAATCCTGCGAAACCGTTGCAAATCAGCCTCGATGAGGCTTGCAGGCTTTTGGGCAAGTATTTTCGGGTGCGCGTGAAGTCTAGGTTTGCGGTTGTGTTTGACTATGGAGGCTTTGAGGTTAGCCTGTTCGGCGGCGGGCGTATGTTGATTAAGAATGTTGAGGATGAGAAGGCGGCTTTGAGGGTTTATGAGGGCGTCAGAAGAAAGCTGAGGGCAAGCTGATAACGTATTTATTGCAGGCCAAGAGATATGTAACTTGCCGGGGTGGCTGAACGGTTGAAGCGGCGGCCTGCAGAGCCGCTCTATATGGGTTCAACTCCCATCCCCGGCTCCATGATGAGCTTCTCTGCCGTGGACAAACCCATGGACTGACTATTCGCGTTTTCTGAGTATTATCGTTCAAGGTTCTTCAAACATTTCTTTGCACATGAACCCCACGGTGCCGGGAGGCTTTACAATGATATTTGAGCACGCGGTAGCGCACGCTAAGCGGTGAATTCTTAAATGAAGAGCTGCTGAATCATATGTGAGGCGTTGTGTATGAAGGGTTTCAAGTCCAATATCGAGAAGGACACTTCGGGCAATAGCAATTTCAGACGCGTGCTCTACACGGGCAAGCACAGCCAGCTTGTGCTGATGAATCTTAAGCCTGGCGAGGAGATAGGTGAAGAGGTTCATAAGACTGTGGATCAGTTTTTCAGATTCGAGAAGGGTGAGGGAATTGTGTCCATAGACGGCGTCAAGCATAAGGTCGCTGATGGAGACGCCGTTGTAGTGCCTGCTGGTGCGAGACACAACGTGACGAATGCGTCGAAGACCACGGAGCTTAAGCTGTACACGATTTACTCGCCGCCGGAACACCGAGACGGCACGGTACGCAAGACGAAGGCGGATGCGTTGGCGAAGCCAGAAGAGTTCGATGGCAAGACCACGGAATAACCCCCATTTTCTTTCTACGTATTGTGTGAGGGCAAATTCCCAGCGCCTGTTTTCGTCAGTAGGCTGGTTTCTTCGACGTTTTTGGCAGTTTGGACGTGTTTGTCGCTCTTGAACCCGGATGGATTGTTTGGAGCAAGGTGTTTTTGACGTTTCTACGGCTTAAGGCTTGCATAAGGTGCAGTTCGTATTTGTTCTTGTCTCTTCAGCCTCTATGTAATACACCGTTCTGGCTATTAGCGGGATGGTGAACCCTTTTTTCACGATTCCGATGACGGTCACGTTTTGGTTTTCGAGTTCCCACGGATGCAAGTTCGCGTCTTTCCATGTTATTCCGATGTGTTTCCCGGTCTGCGGTTCCTCTAACATGTAGTAGTAGGGAGGCACCTCTTCGGGTATAAACAAGAATGGGCCCTTCAGAACTCCTTGAACGCGGACTCTTGTCTCTACCCAAGATTCCGGGTTGGAGCATATCCCCGAAATACTCGCGGCCCTAGTGAGAAGTGGATAGCCAAGAAAGCAGAGAAACATGATTGCGGAAAAGGCGACGCAGAACAAGCAAACGAGCGCAGTCCTCTTTCTTATCATCCATTATCCACAATCATAGACTGTTCTGAAAACATATAATTCTACACTTTAGAACAGTCACATCGTAAGCCATGAAGCGGGCATGTTCGCTGAACCTGAAGGATACATTACCTCTTGCTTTTTCCTAATGAAAGAAAAGAGAGGATGGCGGAAGTTTTCTGCGCAAATGTTAAGTTGTTGTCGCTTGTTTCATAGAAGCGGTGACTTAGAAATTGGAGTCCAAACGAATCGTCAAGAGCGATCTTCCGTTTGGAAGTGAATTCTCACCATCCCAAATCGATCTTGCGGACGTGATCGAAATCGCCAGCAAGAGTCCAGACTGGGAATCCTTTGAATTGACAGTCAAGTCGAGATACTTTGACGTTCACGCCACATCAGAATATAACAGAAGGAAACTCGCCAACAACTGCAAACTGGGGATGATTGCTTACGACATAATAGATCGTAATGCCCAACTTACCGATTTTGGCAAACGACTCTATTCACAGAAAAACAACAAAGATGAATTGTATAGGGAACTGGCAAAACACATTCTTCTCAACAAGCATGGACTGGCTTTAATTCAATGTATACAAGACATGCAATCCGCCAATGAACCCGTTAAACTCACCACACTAAGAGAATGGCTAGAAGAACGTGGTGTCCACTTTCCAAGAGGCGGAAAGCATCCTAGTATTATGCGACTTTGGCTTGAGAAAGCTGGAATCTTCTATCCGAACTCATGGCGCATCAACGAACACAGACTTGAGGAAGTTCTTGGGTCGCACTTGTCTGAAATTGAAGAACTTACATCTTTGTCGCCTCAGCAGAAAGCGTTCATAAAAGCTTTGGCAAACCTTGAAACGCCAAGTCCTTTCTTGTCGAATGACGTAGAGAAGGTGGCGTCTGCAACATACGGTGTCAAATTCGATGAGAAAAACTTGCCCAAGCAAGTCTTGTATCCACTAGAATCCTTGGGCTATATCAAACTGAGTCGTGGAACAAAGCAACTGGGTCGTGGAGCAAAACCCTTCTTCGTAACCCCTACGGAAAAAATGAAGAAAGATTTGATTGAACCCTTGTTGAAACAGCTTGAAGACCAAGTTAACGTCGACCTAAGACCAGTACTACGAAAATCAATAGACGAAATCCTTGTTGATCTAAGAAGCGATGACAAGCATCTAAGAGGTTTGGCCTTAGAGGCTCTTGCCTTCAAGATACTGCGCCTTATTGACCTCAAATATATAGCTACGAGATTGCGGGGCACTGAAACGGGGGGTGCAGAAGTCGATCTGATCTTCGAAGGTTTGCGTCTGGCTTTTTCAAGATGGCAAATTCAATGCAAGAACACCGCGAGAGTGGGACTGGACGATGTTGCAAAAGAAGTCGGTCTTACCTTTGCGTTAAGAAGCAACGTCATTGTAGTTGTCAGCACTGGAGAGATCGGCACCGAAGCCCGCAAGTATGCTGGTCATGTCATGTCGACTTCCAATCTTGACGTTATACTTGTTGACAAGCACGACATCGAGGACGTCAAAGCGAACCCCGCTAGTATTATTGATGTATTGACCAGGGAAGCCAAGAGAGCGATGCAGATCAAGAAACTTAAAATCGACGGATTTACAAAATCAGATAGTGACGCAACCATGCCTTAAGGAATTTCGCCAGCAGTTTTCTTAGATTGAGCCTCAAGTAAGTTGCTTGGATCGAACCTATAGATTGAACCACGCAAATACTCTTCGTCTTGTTCAAAACATAACCATTTTCTCTTTAGATTTTCTGCCACAGCTCCCGTTGTATTACTACCGCCAAACGGGTCAAGCACCATCTCTCCTTCATCCGTCAGAAATTTCACAAAGAATTCTGGAAGCGAAGGAGGATACCGTGCTGGGTTCAATCTTATTCCATGTTTTCGACACATACTCAAGTATGGGCTGTTTGAGTCGGTGTTCGAAATAACAAGCAAGTTTGGCGGAATCGCGCCATCATGTCTACGATTGAACTTAGTCGAGATATTATGACCCGAAGGTCTTAGTTTGGCTTTGTAGCCCTTCTCGAAAAGCTGAAGCATCGATTCGCTGTAGGGTTTCAGAACCTTACGGTTGCTTGCCTTCGGAGAATCAGTCTTGCTGAACCACCAGATAGGGTCAACGGCATCCTTGATCCGCAATCTTCTGACTGTCACCCATTCAGCTGGAGTTGGCAACTTAGCGGGATTGAACCAGTAGAAATCTTGAATGAAAACAAATTCCTTTGCCAGCGCCAAGAGTAGCTCAAAGTTGTATAGAGCCTTGCGAGGTTTCCCTTCAAGCCACCCTCCCCCTATGTGAATGACCAGACTACCATCTGGTTTCAAAACTCTCTTGAATTCCTTGGCAAATGACATAAACCAACCTACGTAATCTGCCGCCTCGACATTGCCATATTCTTTCTTTCTTCTCAACGCAAAAGGCGGTGATGTCATGACGAGGTTAATCGATTCATCTGGCAATTGTGGAAGCAAATCTTTAGAGTCCCCATGATAGGCTGCGCCTAGCGAAGTTCTGTAATATGGTAAAACTGCTTCCAATAACGTCGGCTTACAAACATACGCGCCTAAATCCTCGCGTTCCAAAGACTCCTTGCTCTCCGCCATTTGTCTTTCCACGAAGTCCTATGACTCTCCGCTAATCTATTTGTCTTTCGTATGAGTAGCGCACTTGTCATAATCTCCATGATGAAACTCTCGATAGATGCCCTAATTTGGGGCAAATAGATGGAGCTTTTCTCTATCAGTCCTTTTAGGCATGCGATTAACTTATCCTCTATTGGGGAAAGCGAGAAATCAGACGTAAGATGTCTGTTGTCGGGAGCAATACCCTGATTGAGAGGGGCGTATCCGAGCTAGCTTGCAGCGTAGACAGGCGCGAAACATAAGAAAAGACTGGTGAAGAATAACGTGCATTCCTATTGATATGCGAAAGAGTGCCTTGTGTTATGTCGTTGGGTCTATGCTTTTTGAGCAAAGACATTTACCCAAACATCACCTTGTTTCTCGGATTGTGTTGAAACCTTCAACACCTTGAAGTTCCTTTCCACCAACTCTACTATCTCTTTCTCACTGTAATAAGAGAAGAACCTTCTGTTACCGTCAGGATATGTTACAATCCTTTCTCCTCGTCCCATTTTCAGAGACAGGAATAGTATCCCTTTGTCCTTCAGAATCTTATTAAAGCCCGTCAATACTCTGGCAGCATCTGATTTTCTTATGTGCAGTAAACTTGCGCAACACCAGATTCCATCAAACATTTTGGCCTTGAACTTAAGCTTCAGCATATCCATTTCCCTAAAATCGCCTCCAGCAACACGTTTCTGTGCTTCGGCCAACATTCCTTTTGACTTATCTATACTTGTCACTCTGTAACCCTTCGAAAGGAAATATCTGGTATCTCTTCCCGGGCCACATCCCGCATCAAGAAGCCTTTTGCCATTCAGGAAATTGATGAAGTCGCAGTATTGTTTATCCATAGAATGAGTATCCCAATGTGTTTCTGCATATTTTTCTGCAATCTTGTTGTAAGTTTCTATGGTAAGATCATCCATAGATGGCGATATGTCATTGTACACTATATTATACATTCGATTCACGGTTCCCACAAGCAGCTTTGAGAATAATCATTCTACGGAGAACCTGAAAGAAAATATAGTGGCGGAGACCTCTAACAAACGTTCCACCAAATACCAGTTTAGACTGGTACTTCCCAAGATCAGACTTTCTTTTGTTTTTTCTTCAACTAATGGGCTATTCTTTTGGAAAAAGTAAAATACTCTAATCAATACTAGAAGATTCTTCTATTCGGAGTATAGATCAGAATGGCAGTCCAAAAGGGAAGAACGATTTCAGCCGTAGGCACCTTTACCCAGAACGTTACGCTCATAGATGGCGATGCTCACGAATGGATAGACGCAAAAGAATTCACTCTTGCGGCACTTGCTAAACAGATCGGATTAACATTAGACAATCCGGTGAGGCTCAAAGTAACGCTGGAGATAGCCGAGGAACATTGCGAGTTCTGCGGAAACCTCACGACAAGCGATCGGCTCTGTTGCCATTGTTACACCACAGTATGTGATAGCTGCAGAAAAAAGGATGCCCAGAATCGCAGGCTTTGCCCGAACTGCGCAAAGCTACACGAATTATACTAATCCCAACTCTTTTTCATTCTCTCCCCGACGTCGACTGCAAAACTTGTTAGAGTCCAATGATGACCACGCTTCCTAGCAACGCACTGCCCCCATCTCCTTCTCGAGTCTGCGGTTCGCAGCCTTCAGTACGGATACCTTGGAGTGTTCGCGCTCAACCTCGTCGGCGTCCTATCCATTCTCTTTCCAGTGCCAGATTCACTGGTGGTTTTCACGATTTCCGGACTGCAAGCCAACGGAGTCTGGACGTTCGAGCCAGTATTCGTTGCTGCTTTTGCCGGAGTAGGTTCGGCAATCGGCGAGTTCTCCGGATGCCTGCTTGGTCGTGGCACGAGAAGGTCATAACAGGAAGATGCAAGAACAACGTTGATTTGGAGAACCTGTTAAAGAATGTTCTTGCTCGGAACCACGAAAAGCTTATTGCGCATCCAACAGTCAGTCTCTCACAAGCGGAGGCTCCGTTCTTGTGCGGCAAGATTCTTGTTCTCTACTACAGCCGAACCGGAAACACCGAGAAAATGGCCAAGGCCGTCGTGGAAGGAGCCCAATCCATTCAAGGAATGGAGGTTGAACTGGCCTACAACGTTCCGCCAGAAGCCCTTCCCGGCTACGACGCTCTGATCGTCGGCTCACCAACGTACCACCACGACGTGCCCGTCGGATTCAAGAGCTTTTTTGAGGAAGTCGCCGTCAAAAACGTTGACCTCAAAGGAAAAGTGGGCGCGGCTTTCGGCTCGTATGGATGGAGCGGTGAAGCGCCGAGGCTCGTGATCGAGATACTCCGTAACAAGTTTATGATGAACGTTTCTGAGCCGCCGCTCACGGTCAAATACGAGCCTGACGCTGCTGGTCTAGAAAAGTGCAGGGCGTTGGGAAAGAGGGTTGCCGAAAGCCTTATTCATGGAGCCTGACACTTCCCCATTATCGGAGGATGGTTTTTGTGAGTTCAAAGGACGAACTCGTAGACTTCATGAATCAGCAGATAACGATTGAAAACAAGATAGTGGAGTCGCTGAACAAGTCTCTGGGAAGCATCGGCAACCCCGCCGTGAAAGGCGTCCTGAAGGGAATATCCTTGGACTCGGTGAAACACGCTGAAATGTACACATCGGCAGTGCTGCTGCTCACAAACGTCTCAAAAGCCCTCACGCAAGAACACCTCGACACACAAAAGGCCCTAGTCGAAAAGCACATCCAAATGGAAGCCGAACTCATCAAAAGGCTAAGCAAGAAACTATCAGACATAAAGGACAAAAAGGTCAAGCTGCTTCTGACCGCGATACTGGCTGACGAGAAGAGACACCACGAACTCCTCCAGCAAGTCCTAGAGATACTCGTGAAGGGAGAAACGATAACGGAAGCGGACTGGTGGGACATGCTGTGGAAAGACGTGCCGTTCCACGGCGCACCGGGCGGATAAAAACCAGCGGCTATAAAGCGTCAGCATATTCTCCTTTTCTCATCCCGAAGTCCAAAATTCTGATGCCAATTTAGGCAAAATATCTAGAGGGGGGTATTCCGTATTGGCGCAGGAAAACCGCAAAGCCGCTCAGCGGCAGAGCCTGCAACCTGCAGCCTTGACTACTCAGCGAACAACACACTTTTATTCCGAATGACTAATCTAATGAAATGCGCTCATCACTACCAACAAGCCTCCGTAGCCTAGACGGTCAGGGCGTTAGCCTTGTAAGCTGAAGGTCCCGGGTTCAAATCCCGGCGGAGGCTCCACGACACGCAATTTTCAACACAGTCAAGGAACAGAACAGGACACGGGAAAGACCCGGCAAGCCTTCTTTGCAGAAGGCCCACCACATGGAAGCATTGATCAGACGCTACTGTTCACTGCGACGTAACCCTTATATCCACGGAAACCGCTTCACAAGTAGCCTAGCAAGTTAGTAGAGGCCATAAACAGATAGATGCAGCTCCCCATCACCAGATGTGGAGCCAAGGGTGAAAGTGAGCCCCAAAGAGCTCATGATGACACCACGCACAAACAAGCAGACCTGCACAACAAAGGTTTCATCAGCTACGCCAAACAGACACTGCAGAAAACCCGACATGAAACGCCGTCTGGAGAATGCCTAGGCTTGAGTGCTGACGAAGGGCGCGGCAAGCCGCGAAAGAGCCCCGGGTAAGCGCATGCAGCTTTAGAACCGGGGATGCCTCAATGGGACCTCCCACCAAGGTTCTTCGGAACCAAGGAGCTCCCTCACGGAGCGGGAACCCCCCGAACGGAAGCATCTTAGTAGGGGGAGGAAAAGAAACCAATACGGGATTCCCCCATTAGCAGCGAGCGAAGAGGGAAAAGTCCAAACCGAATCCCACAGGGAAACCTGCGGGAGATGTAGAGTAAAGGGCCCGGCTTCCTCCTCACCCACAAAGCCGAAGTGGACTGGAAAGTCCTGCCAAAGAGGGTGAAAGCCCCGTAGACGCAAGTGGGAAGGAGTTGAGCTGGAATCCCAGAGTACCGTACCCTGGTTTGGGTGCGGGAAGTTGGAAGTCACCAACTCCCAAGACTAAATACAACTCAAGACCGATAGCGCACTAGTACGGTGACGGAAAGATGAAAAGTACCCCGGAAGGGGGGTAAAAAGTGCCTGAAACCAGACGGTTAAAGACGTGTGCAGCCCGGAAGGGCAGATCCCTCTCGAAGGAAACCGCCGTGAGACGGCTGTACGAGAGAGGGGGACTAGGGTTGCACGTTCCGTCTAGAAACACGGGCCGGGGAGTTCATGGCTGTGGCAAGCCTAAGGGCGAAAAACCCGCAGGCGCAGGGAAACCGACATGCACGCATCCCGCTTCGGCGGGAAAGGTGCGAAGTCTGAAAGGGCCTGGAGTCACAGCTTTGAAACTAGAAACCGGGCGATCTAGCCCTGGGCAGGGCGAAGCTAGGCGAAAGCCTAGTGGAGGCCCGCAAGGGTGCTGACGTGCAATTCGTTCCCCAGACCTGGGGCTAGGGGCTAAAGACCAATCTAGCCCGGTGATATCTAGTTCCCTCCAAAGTGGGTCGCAGCCCAGTCCCGGACGAGACGGCTGAAGGGGTAGAGCACTAATTGGAAAGTAAGGAGTCGAAAGGCTCCATTTTCCTTTCAAACTCCGAATCTTTCAGCGTCGTAGACTCTGGGAGACGGGTTACGGGGGGTAAGCTCCCGGACCGAGAGGGGGACAACCCAGACTGAGGTTAAGGCCCCAAAGTGCTGGCCAAATGTCAAACTAAAGGGCGTCGTCAGCCTCAGACAGCGGGGAGGTAGGCTTAGAAGCAGCCATCCTTCAAAGAAAGCGTAACAGCTCACCCGCCGAGGCTGACGGCCCCGAAAATTGACGGGGCTAAGCCAGCCGCCGATACCTCAGAGTGCAGCGTAGAGCTGCATTGGTAGGAGGGCGTCCTGACTGGACAGAAGCTGGGCCGTGAGGTCCAGTGGACCGGTTCAGGATTGCAGATCCCGGCGGTAGTAACAGCAAAGAGAAGTGAGAATCTTCTCCGCCGAAAGGGCCAGGGTTCCCCGGCAACGATCGTCAGCCGGGGGTAAGTCGGTCCTAAGACGTGGCCTAACCGACCATGCCGAAAGGGAATCCGGTCAAAATTCCGGAACCACGAAGGTACACGCGGCAACGCAAGACCGGTGCCTGACGTTTCGGGGTAGGCTGAGCAAGGCTGTCGCCTTGTTTAACTGTATAAGCCTGGGGAGTGCCGTAATGGCGAGAACCAGACGAAAGCAGGAATAGCCGCCCGTTTTAGGGTGGTTCAGCCGATTCTCGGAGCCAGTGAAAAGGGAACCGGTAAGGATCCTTCGTGTCCGTACCTAGAACCGACACAGGTGTCCCTGGGCGAGAAACCTAAGGCGTGTCGGGTATACACTAATGCGAGGGAACTCGGCAATTTAGCCCCGTACCTTTGGTATAAGGGGTGCCTGCCGTTTCTGCCTTTGGCTGGAACAGCAGGTCGCAGTGGCAAGGGGGTCCCGACTGTTTAATAAAAACATAGGAAGCCGCAAGCGCGAAAGCGTGTGAACGGCTTCTGAATCCTGGCCAGTACAGGTACCTGAAACCCGGGTCCAACCGGGCCAAGGGCCTGCAAACGCCGGGAGTAACTCTGACTCTCTCAAGGTAGCCAAATGCCTTGTCGGGTAAGTTCCGACGTGCATGAATGGATCAACGAGGGCCCCGCTGTCCCCGCGTAGTACCCGGTGAAACCACATAACGTGGACGAACAGTCCACGAACTCCCAGCGGGAAAAGAAGTCCCTGTGGAGTTTTACTGCAGCCTGCCGCTGGAGTACGGTTGCGGATGCAGAGCGTAGACGGGAGCCGTCAATCCCGGTTTCTCAGGGAGCCGGGGGAGGCAACAATGGAACACCGTCCTTCTGTAACCGTGTTTCTAACCGGCGCTTCGGCGCTGAGACAACGGTAGGTGGGCAGTTCGGCTGGGGCGGCACGCCCTTGAAAAGATATCAAGGGCGCCCTAAGGTCGGCTCAGACGGGACAGAAACCCGTCGTAGAGTGCAAAGGCAAAAGCCGGCCTGACTGGATCCTCCAAAGTAAGGGATCCAGAGGCGAAAGCCGGGCTTAGCGATCATCCATGTCCCCCTTGGTGGGGGCTGGATGTGTCAGAAAAATTACCCTAGGGATAACAGGCTCGTCGCGGGCGAGAGTCCCTATCGACCCCGCGGCTTGGTACCTCGATGTCGGCTCTTCCTATCCTGGCCCTGCATAAGGGGCCAAGGGTGAGGCTGCTCGCCTATTAAAAGGGAACGTGAGCTGGGTTTAGACCGTCGTGAGACAGGTCGGACTTTATCTGCTGGGAGTGTTGGCTGCCTGAGGGGAAAGGGTCCCCAGTACGAGAGGAACGGGACGCTGTGGCCGCTAGTTAACCGGTTGTCCGATAGGGCAAATGCCGGGCAGCCACGCCGCTGAGAATAAGGGCTGAAAGCATCTAAGCCCGAAGTCTCTCCCGAAAATAGGCAGCCATTCCCCAAATGGGCTGGCCGGTAACGGCTGTGCCTAAGGGGACGAAGGCTCCCATAGAAGATGGGTTTGATGGAACCGGGGTGTAAGCTGGAAGACTTCGGTCGACCAGCTCAGCCTGCGGTCTCCAACCGCCTGAGGTGTCGGGTTATACGTAGTGTCTGGACGATATGTCTGGTGAACGCCTTTGGGTGCGGGAAAGCTGGTTTGTGTGTGGCCCCACAAAATGTTCGGTGCATGAGCGATTTGTTTTTCTGTCAGCATCAGTATCACACATGTGATGATGCTTGTTGGTTCTGATTTCGGTGTTTGACCCGTGGCGTTCGCCTCACTGCACTTGCCCGCCGAAGATGACGCTTAACCCTTACACTGGTTGCGACCACGATTGCGTCTACTGCTATGTTTCAGGGTATGTGCCGCGCTTTTTTGAATGCAGACCCAAGAAAGACTTGCTCGGCAGACTTCGGGTTGAGGCTCCGAAGCTGAGGGGCGAGTTGCTGTCAATGTCGAACTCGTCAGACCCTTACCCCAACATGGAGGCAGAGAAGGGCTTGACGCGCGACTGCCTCAAGATACTGGCCGGCTGTGACTGCAAGGTTCAGATAGTCACAAAGTCAGATCTTGTGGCGAGAGACGCTGACTTGCTGGCTGATATGCCCGGGATGGTTTCGGTCACGATAACGACTGACGACGACGCGCTTGCGAAGCTCATCGAGCCGAATGCGCCTTCGCCTGCTGATCGCATCAGAGCAGTGGAGAAGCTGATCCGAAAGGGCGTTCCGACGTCCGTGCGCGTTGATCCGCTGTTTCCCTTCGTGAACAGCGACGTGCAGAGACTGCTCGAACTTCTGGCTTCGATCGGAGTGAAGCACGTGACCTCGTCCACCTACAAGGCTAAGCCGGACAATTGGCGGAGGCTTGCTGCTTCGATGCCCGAAGTGGCTGAAAGGCTTCGGCCGCTCTACTTCGGGCTGGGAGAGAAGGTGGGCAACAGCTTCTGGCTTCCGCGTGACCTCAGGCTTGAACTGATGGAGTCGGTCGCGGCCTCGGCCAAGAGGTTCGGAATGAAGTTTGGAACGTGCCGAGAAGGCCTGAGCCATTTGAACACGGCGGTCTGTGACGGGTCATGGCTGCTGCCGCGTAGCCACGTCGTCGAATGAGCTTGTTGCGTGTGCTAGAGGAACAGGTCCTTTTCTCTGGGTCTGACGAGTTCGGTTGCTTTCGCGTTCTCGGCCCTCGGGTAACTGTAGCCGCGGATCAGTGCCGCAGGTATGCCCTCGTCTGCTTGGCCTATAACGAGTTCGGCTGCCGACGCCAACTCGTCAGCCACAGCCGTCTGTTTGATCCTCAGCACGTAGTTGAAAAGGTCTCGTTCTCCTCTTCTGTCGCGGATCGGTTTGATTCCGGCCACGCCTATGGCCACGTTTATCTCGCCCGTTCTCAGCGGCCGCCCGTGAGTGTCCGACACTATGACTGCGACGTCGCAGCCGGTCAGTCTTTTTACTTCTTTTCTGATTGTTTCGGCCGAGCGGTCAGGGTCATCTGGTAGCAACGCAACGTTTCGCTCTCCTTCGACGTTGGAGCGGTCCACGCCGGAGTTGGCGCAGACGAATCCGTGTTTGGTTTCGGTTATGAGGTTGCCGTCGCCCATGCGGACGATGCGTTTTGACTGCTGAAGCACGACTTCGACGAGCGCGGGGTCCTTGTTGAACTGGCTGGCTATGTTGCGTGCCAGAACGGAAGGCGTTACCGTGTCTAGGTTCACGATGTTTCCTTCTGCGCGGGAGACAGCGACATGCGTGACAACTAGCACGTCTCCTTCTCTGACTGGTGTTCCTTGGTTCTTGGCGGCGTTGCAGACCAGTTCTGCAATGTTGTCGCCTCGTTTGATTATGGGTAGGCCTTCGACTGGGATTACCTGTACGCTGTTCACTTTTCTTCAGGCTCCTGCTAGGCTGTTGCGTTTTGGGAGTACCTATTTCTGCGGGCAGACTTAAGCCTATTCAAAAGACTTCTGCCACTCTGGAGCTGGTTCGTTGTTGACCGAAAGGCACTGTTCCGGCCGATTCTGATGTTCTTTTGTAGACCATTCTGGCGTGCGTGGTTTGTTGAAGAGGGATCGGATGAGGACTAGAAATGTCCAATATTCTTCGAGCGCAAAGTTTATTGGGACAATTTGCCACTTATACCTACAGGTGGCTAAATGATTACCCGAAGATTTGTCTTCTTGGCTACGACTGCATTGACCTTGACCGTTCTAATGAGTGGCTATTTTGTGGCAAGCTCCGCAATACCGCAATCTTTTGTTGAGACTGAAACGCAAGAAGAGGAGAAAATGATGGTGACCTCAGAAATGTGGATTATATTCAGTAATGGAACCAGAATTCACAGGGGACCCTACAGCATTCCGTGCCACGTGGAAGAAGTCACCGAACGTGGGCTGGTGGTTGTTCCGGACTATTCCCTTCCTCCTCTGCCCTCCGAGTGACCGATGCTAACGTGCGGTCAGATTTGCGCAGTTGATTTTCACCGCGTCAGGCTAGTCCTTTTGAGTGAGCGTGCTGATCAAAGCAGTGCCTTTAAGGCGCCAAGAGATACTGTTTCCGAAATCTCTTCCACAAACCTGATGTGCTCCGCATTGTCAGACGCAAGAGAACCTCTCAGCGTTATCGGCGTAAAATCAAAGTCTTGCGCACCCTTGTAAGTGGACAAGACGCAGAACTCTGCGCAAAAACCCGTCACGACAACGGTGTCAACACCAAGCTCCTTCAGTTTTTCCGCAAGCCCAGTCCCCGTGAAAGAGTTGCTGTATGTCTTCGCGATGCGCATGTCATGTGGCTGAAGCTTCACGCTTTCATGAACATCAAAACCCGTTTTGCCTGGCACAAGACCCCGCTCCTCGCTCTTGTGTTGTATGGCGACGATGGGGTGGTTCTTTTTTCTGAAAAGGTCTATTGCCGCATTGATGTACTCTATGGCCGACGTCAAGGATTCGGAACAGGCCTTATTCAGGCTGAAGAACTCATTCTGCATGTCTATTACGAGCAGGGCTGGTTTCATTTTTGCATTCTCCTTCTCCACTTCACGATTCGGCTGTCTCCGCAAGCTCAGTATTGAGTATTGTCCATGATGCAAAGAAGCTTCTTATAAAATTTGGCCCAGCTGCAAGCTGTTGTCTTCATTTCTTTTCTTCTGTTGGTTTCGGCCCTTCGGTTCTGAAGATTGGTCTGGCCATGACTTGCCTTATCTGGTCGGCGACTTTCAACGGGTACCTGATTTTTTCCATTTTTCTGACGCCGTCAGTTTCGCTTTGGGTTCGGATGACTATGTCTCCGGAGTTCATGAGTCTTCCAACAACCGACCTTAACACTTCCAGGTCTGAAAAGCCCGAGGCGGAGACCACGAACGTTCTTGAATTCAGGATGCCCGATCTCACCTCTAGACTGTCGTCGTGCAGAACGTAGGTGTTCGAAGTTCTCAACAGCAGCAGACGCGCTGCAATGAACAGCCAGACCAACAGAAACATCAGGCCCGTCCACAGTATCATCGGCCAACTTGAGATTATCGGCACGTCTGACAATGCTGTCACGCTTGGAAGCAAGCTTGCAATGGTCTTGTACGCCATGCCAAATAGGAATTCAAGCCAGAAGACCACGACAGCAACTGCGACGATCAACGTGCTCCTAGCTAGGACGCTTGGAAGAATCCACGGCCTGCCCGTCCAAAGCACTGAACCAGCTTCTGTCATATTGAAAACCAGTACCAGTTTAAGCTGAATTAGGTATTTAAGCTATCGAAACCCGCGCTTTCCTGATCCGGATAAAAGTCTGCTCTCAGCCCTAACGCCAACAAGCTGCTTCATTTCTCCATGATGATGACCATCAACAACAGCGTGCATTTCAAATGACAGCAACTTAACTCCAGAGAGCTTGACGAATTTTCGCGAGCATGTCATGAAGTGTGCTTGCTTATCTTAGTGCTATTTTTCTGTTTCATGAATTGACGAGGTCTGCGTTGAACTTGGTGGAGAACGTGAAAGGCTTTTAGATGTGAAGAGCCAAATTGTGGTTGGTCGTGTCCTGCCTTGGTTGACGAAGCCCCTGAAAGTGTTCTAGAGGAGATGGTTATGGGAGAATACGTCACCTTTAGAGTCTACATTTTCTTGCTGGGGTCGGTGAAGCTTCCGTGAGGGACACCTATCGCGGCTGCGGCCTGTCCAGTTGTTTCTCGCCAACTTTCCATACCAATCTAGCCTCTCGACTAAATCTTCAGGTAATCCTTAAGTCAGGAATAGCACTGCGACTCCCGCAACTGCCATCGTCGCTCCCAAAGCTCCCCGCAGCCAAGTCTTTTGCCTATACAGAATCCATACGACAGGGATTATTAGAACAGGCATCAAAGACATTAATGTTTGAGCAACACCAGTCTGAGTATTGGACACGGCAACCATAGAAAGCGTGACGCCCAAGAATTCCGCAATGAAGGCGGCGATAGCAGTCTGCTTTATTCCCTGTTTGTCTCTTAGAGCTTGGCGGGCCACAGACAACTTTTGGAAGGCAACCACAACTATCCATATAAACAGAGACCCCGCCAGCGTGCGCATCAGAGTTGCAGATAAGGGGTTCAAGACCGCATTTGAGTCAGAAAATATCCCTCTCTTGGAAAGCACAGCGCCAAAACCTTGACCAAATGCTCCAAACAAAGCCAGTGACAATCCAAAGATCATTGATTTCTTTGAAACAGAATTGTCTTTGGTTTTGCCTTCCGCCAATATTGCTACGATGATGCCCGTTAGCGTAATGGCTACTCCAATAAGGCTAAGCGGCCGAACTGTCTCTCCAAGCATCAAGTAGGCTCCCGCCGTCGCAAATATTGCTGATGAACTCATTACGAGAAGTGAGAGCCTAGGGCCTGCTGTTACAAACGCTCTGTACAAGGCAAAATCGCCGAGGCCAAGACCAACGATTCCACTCAGGCCCATCCAAAACCATTGTTCGTTCGTGGCAATAGGAAACGGTGCTCCCAAAAGGATGAAGCTCGAAATAGTTAGAAAGCCCACAGCTATGAGAATGCGATAAGCACTGACGCTGAATGAGCCAATTCTTTTGCCAGCTGAAGCAAACAGCAGTGAACTGAATGTCCAAAGACATGAAGTAGTCACTGCCGCGGTCATTCCAACAAGATTTGAGTCCACGTACTCCACCACCATAGGGCAATTTCAGCATTGCCCATGGAACGTTCGTTCTCTTCGACATGCTGAACCCAGTCGAAGTTTTGTGAATGGTCTTTTTCCGGAGCAAATTTCGTGTCTCCAGCATTATGACTTGTCTTGCATGTGGTTTTTGTTAAGTGGTCCACTCCATGTCTATTTGAACGCCAAGGTTCTCGCACGTTCTTTCGCATTTCTTACTGAAATGGAGTTTCTTTTAAATAAATCGCCGTGAAACGACAGCACCGTCCAATTATGGGACCCTCGGGAAGTCCTTGCGTGAGTTTTAACATATGAGAGAAGAGACCTGCGCAGATAGCGTCTATGAGCATGGGTTCACGACTGAAAACCAATTGCAAGACAAACGAAGGAACGCTATTCCATGGTGACTCTTCAAGGAACAGTGTCCAAGAGACGGACATGTTGAAACTCATTTTTGGGAGAAAATAAACCGTAACAAAGGTGCACGGAGGATCAACAAAGCATAGATCAAAAGGTTACCTGGCTTGGAATTGTTGGCAACCCGGCATAGCTTCAAACTCTCGCTTCAAACATTTTCCGAATACTATCAATTTGCGAGTGAAAACAAGCTAGGTTGCGATTGAAACGGCTGCGTCTTACTAGCATTTTTGCTATTCACTCAAGAGCCCGATGACTTCCGCGGTCACGCTATGGTGGACGTCTGAGTTCCAAACATTTGTGATTTGCTGTGTGTGGATAAGACTTCATCCTAACCAGCCAAGAAACCGAGATGCTGAAAAGCTCATTGCTGAATCAGTTCATGTCAACTTGAATGCGTGCTCAATACTGCTTCAGGGCAAAAATGTAAATTGGAGGGTTATGGAGAAAGAGAGGCACGCGTTTGAGTAACCGGACCGTACGATGAATGGAAGAAAAAGGGATTCCGGTGATGTCTCTAGTTTGCGGAGAGTCCAAACCTCCGTCTGATCGCCAACTCGAGATTTTGAACGGCTGCTAATCAAGATTCAATGGTAGCCCAAGAGGGACCAGCGCCTAGGCAACAATTTATACTTTTTCGGGACTTGAAGAGATGACTATTTCCCTTTCTTTTTCTTGTTTGACAAGTCAAGCAACTAAGCAATTCACATATCTAGCTGGTCGAGGTTGAGACAATGAGTCTTATATTTGGAAAACAACAATACTACCGCGAGATTGATGCATTGCTTTCTAGGCTTGAAAGAATTCTATACTTTAAGACCTGAGGGATAGAAATGAAAGCCACCGAGCTGACGCTCAAACAGGAACCTGCTCCTATTCTAGGAACGGAGCTTTGCGCAGATTATACCGTGGAGACGTCTACCGCTGGAGACAGGAGAAGCCAGATTGACGTGATATTCGCGATCAACAATTTGCGAATTGTCTTGGAACTTGAAATAGGAAGTCATCGAAAATTACTCGAAGGAATTGGACAGGCAGATCAATATCGTGAAGCTTCTCAAGCTGCCGGTACTATAACAATAGCTTACCCTGAGGAAGCTCGCGCGGAAGTGGAGAGTAAAGAAGACGTGAAGCGCATTCTCTATGGACTATCATTCGAAGCATTAGTCCTGACACCATTCCAAAGGAAATACTATCCAAAGGTATCACTGCAGTCTTTTGTTGAATCAATTTATGCTGCAATAACCCGACCACAACCGACGGACTTGGATACCTTATTGCGTGTCCTGCGTGAATGCGTAGAGAACATTGCCTTTCAAATCAAACGGAGTCAATCCACCCAGTCCGCAGTAACGGTCGAAGTCGTTTCGCAATTAGATCTTTTCAAAGTTCTTGCGGGTCCAGAAAAGAGTATCAAGCGTGAAACTCTGGAGTCAGCCGCTGCGGATCTAGCCAGTTACATAATCGTGAATCAGCTTCTGCTTTATTTCTTGCTGTCACCTACATTGGATCTGCCGAAGCTTAGTCAGATCGATTCCCTGCAGGAATTGGATGCTTGTTTCAAACGCGTCACAGATATGGATTATCAAGCTGTATATCGGATTAATGTCTTGGGGAAACTTCAGTCTATCAAGCGATCTCGGGAATGCCTGAGTGCACTAAACAAAATGATCATTGCATTCAGAAATCTGAAACCCGAGGCTTTGCCTCATGATTTGCTTGGTCGCATGTTTCACGAATTCCTCCCGTTAGCAACCCGTAAGCTTTTTGCTACATTCTACACAAAACCAGTGGCAGCGGAGATTCTGGCATCTCTCGCAGTTGATCGACCTATCACTAACGCCTTAGAACCTGCTGCAGGCTCTGGAACTATCTTGGTCTCTATTTACAATGCATTCAAGAGAATAATGCCGCAGCTGAACCACAACAGTGTCCTCGCGAGATTGTACGCCATAGACATAATGCCATTCGCGGCACATCTAGCAGCCCTCAATCTGACTCTTCAAGATCTTTCTTCAAAAACGGAGAATGTGAACGTTGGAATAGGGAATTCCCTCAACCTACGACCGAGCGCTAAATATCCGACGCAGGTGGGTTTGTTTGATCGAAACATAACCAGAAAAGCTGACGCTCAACAGAGTTTTGACGAACAGCTTAGTCTCCCGAAGCAATTTGACTTGGTAATAATGAATCCACCTTTTACGGACAGTAGACGGTATATGCTAGGAATGCTGGGTTCGCGCGAAAAAGCATTCTCAGAAACACAGAACTATTGGGCGTACTTTCTGTCATTAGCGGATGATGTATTGCGACCTGGAGGACGTCTCGCTGCAGTCTTACCCCGCTTGTTTTTTTCAGGTTCAAAGAGTTGTGAAGTCAGAAATTGGCTTTTTGAAAAGAGCAACTATTCATTGATCTGGGTCGTTCGAACCACAAAAGAATTCGCATTTAGCGAAGCTGCTTCCTTTAGAGACTTCTTGGTGGTTCTGGAGAAGAGCAAAGAGCAAAGTCATTTGCCTCGCTGTCGCATTGTCTATCTAAATAGGGGACTAAATGAACTCCGATTAGATGAAATTCCCTCATTGATCGGAGAGATGAGAAACTCAGTTGTTGGCAAGAGCGTCCTGAGAACTGCCGATTTTTGTGTTTTCGAAGTTTCTCAGCGGATGATCCGTAGGAATCGTGACAACCTTTGGCTGACCGTCGGCTTTGAGTACCCCGAGAATTCCATCGAAATAAGCGATTTCTTTGACAGACTCAGGCAATATGGGGGGAGGAAACTTGCCCAATTGTCAAGATACCTTGGGATCAAACACGTAGATGAGGAAGGACTTGGGCACGTTATACCACGAGGCTTTGAACCCAAGCCAAAAGGTCTTTACAGCGCCATTTATATCGCAAGATCAAGAAAGGAGCGCCCAGACGAAACTAATTCCCTCCACTTGATCGAAGACAACCCATCATTTCTTATCGTGGATTGTATAAGCCAGCGTATCAAAATACCTAAACGCAATGTCTTTCCCGCAATTTACAGCGCTTCCTATCTCCGCACTTGCTACGTTGATTCCACAAAATGTGATTACGTCATATCTAGCCTTGGAGACTTTTCCAAGAGGTTGCAGGATCTGAGCGGGGTTCATATCGATTACAATTATGTCTCAAAATCAGTTGAAAAATGTGGTAGCCACATTCTCGTGACAAAAAGGCTGAACATAGTAGCACCAGGGACCACACATCTGGCTTTCTTTAACAATCATCAAATGGTAAGCCCCAACACATTCTATTCCATAAAGTGCGCTCGTGAACAATCATTCATGCTGACAGCTTGGTTGAACTCTATTTTCGGAGTTCTGCAGCTTCTTCAGTTCAGGAAAGAAACGGAAGGTGGATACTGCGATCTACTGAAAGAGGATTTGGCCGCATTCTCTGTGCCGGACATTCGCTCTCTTCCTGAGGACATATCAAGAGTGCTGGCGAAATATGGGAAATCAAGTTGTCCGTCTTTGTCTCTGCAATTCAAACAACATTCAATGCGGGAAGATCTCGATAAGGCATGGATGAAATGGTTGGGATGGCCACTCAGCAGTTTGGAGCATGACCTTGAAGCGATTTATAATGCCGTGTCCAAGGAGTTTGAAGCCATATCTTCGGCGGGAAAAAAGAGGAAGGAAGACCATCATCAGACAGAACTGTGAAGGTCAACACAGCTTGCTTAAGCAAATGCTTAAGGGAAATCCGCGAATCTCAAAGCCGAAAAAGCATTAATTTATGCTTAGGTAATGGTAGCCCGGGAGAGATTCGAACTCTCGTCAGCGGGTCCAGAGCCCGCCATGTTTGACCACTGCACCACCGGGCTGTCCCATGACACAACTGTTCTCCTCAAACCTATAATAACCTTAACGTCCAAGCCAAACGACAAAGGGGAGAACGTGCGCCCTACTTTTGCTTTTCCCGCGCGTCCTCGATGCAGTTGCATTCCTGCGCGTTGGCATTCCATTCTTCGCAGTGCCACAGCGTCTCCACGATCGGGTCCTTGCCCTGCAGAAAACGCCGCGTGCAGAACACTTCGCACGGGTAGTTGTAGGCGTTGTGGCTGGTGCAGTTGCCACAGAATCTCTGACTGGAACTGTTCCGCTTCCTCATTGCTGTCTCTCCAGCCCCTCCAACACTTCCGCGGCGACACGCGTCCGGCGGACGAATCCTTCGCCCAGCCTCTCAACGACAGAAGCCACAATCAACGGAAACGCTATCGTAGCGTCAGCCACCACCATCACCCTGTCAGCCTCGCCCTTCAGCTTCCCCCAACTCACAGTCTCCTCCAAAGTCGACCCCGAAAGTCCGCCAGTCTCCTGCCTGTCCATCGTCACTATCACAGCATAGTCCAAACCAGACTTGGTTGCCAGAGCCGCGGACTGAACGGTGTTGCGCGGAACCCCACCGCCGATGACGAACATGCCGTTGCGGGGCGAGTTCCTGCAGATGTTGATTATCTCCGGCACTTCTTTGAAGGCGTCAACCGACAGCAGATGCTTGAAGCCGTTGCGCGACGCGTGAAGATGATAGATGTAGCCGAACTCTGAATCGCGCAGAGCCGGCATGAACACTGGCGTCTGCGTCTCGTAGGCAGCCCGCAGAACAGAATCGTGGTCGTTCAGCCTTTTTCCAAGTTCCCACGCGAACTCCCTCGACGACAAGCTCTTTCCCTCGTTGTCAGCAGCCATGTCGTCGTACATGTCTGCAAGCTTGAGGTCCAGCCTGACGAAGTCCTCTTCCGGAACAAAGATGTCGTATATGCGGTACGCGTGGTTCTTGTAGAGAATTCGATCGTCCGCAAGCCAGTGCCCCTTGTAGTGATGCCCACCAACCGCTTCTATGGCGTCGTGAACCATGTTGGCGCCCGTCGTCACGACCACGTCGACGAGGTGTTTGCGGATCATGTCGGCGACGAGGGTTCGCATGCCGGCAGGCACCATGGCTCCTGCCAACGCCAAGAACACCGTGCATTCCTCGTCCCGCACCATGCGCTCGTAGATGTCGCAGGCCGTGGAGATTCTTCCGGCGCCAAAGGATCCGGAGTTGCTGAACTGTCTGATAAGCTGGTCAACCGTGAGTTTGCCGTTGATTCGGACATGATCAACCTGTTCGCTGAGGATTTCTTCACGTCGCATCTCAAAACTCACACTCGAACTGTCTAGCTGACTGAAACAAATATCTTTCTGTCAGGTTCACGGCAAAGAACGCAAGAAGTTTTCGCAGACGGGCAACTATTTGACGACCAGAACCGGGCATGAAGCGTGCTTTGTGACGCCGTCGCTGACGCTGCCGACAAGAATCTCCCTTATCCTGCTGATTCCCCTTGCGCCCATGACGATCAGGTCAAACCCTCCCTCGTTTGCCGTCTTAGCGATCTCCTGAACGGTGCTTCCCTCCTTCAACAGACACTCAACGTCTAAACCCTTGGCCGCTGCCCTCTCTTTTCCATCAGCAAGTATCCTGTTGCCCGCTTCTCTTTCGGCGTCGACCAGCCTTGAAATCTCGGCAGGGGCGCCAACAGGAATGCCGGGCGGGCCCATCGTGGTGGACTCCGGCATCATCAGCGGCGGGATCGACAAAGAATAGACGTGCACCAGCGTGATGTTGGACTCGAACTTCTTGGCGACTTCGACTGCTGTTTCCAGCGCCCTCAGCGAGTGGTCTGAGCCGTCCAGTGGAACCAGGATTTTCTTGAACAGCGGCACTTGAACCCTCTGAATGGCTATTGACGCTGTGTGAATATAACATGTCCGCAAAAAGGGGAAGATGGTGAGAGAAACCTAGTTTCCCGCGTGCTGCTTCCTGAGCGCGATCATGCGCAGGCTGTTCTGGTATCTTGTCTTAAGCGTCAACAGTTTCCTTCGTTGCGTGAACATGACCGCCGCCGCCGCGAGCACTGCCGTGGCGAACACGAGCACCAGCACGTTCGGCTGGAACTCGGCTACGACCCACGTGCCCTGCACGATTATGTCGTGGCTCGAATGCGAGTAGTTGAGGTATATGAACGTGTACTCGGCATTCTCGGCCACGCTGAACTGGCCGGCTGTCAGAGGCGTGCCGTCAAGCCTCACAACCCACTCGGCCGGTGCGGCGCGGAGCAGAGACTTGGGTATCGTCACGTTGCAGAAGCCTGTCCCAACGGAGCCGGCGACGTTGAAGCTCAACTGCTTCGCATCAGCGTTGAAGCCGAAGCTGACGACCGTCGAGTTCGTGAAAATCGGGACGTAGTACGCTTGTCCCGCGTGGTCCACGACTTCCTGATACGCAACTAGGAACAACAGGTCCTTCAGGCTGCACATCGACGTGTTCCGCCACGTCATGGTCTTATAGTCCAGCGAAGTCCAATTCGGCGAGGGCACTGTTCCAGGCGCGCAGAGCAGGACCGTGTGGGTTCCGTTGAAGCCGCTGTTGACTATGATGCTGAAGCTTTCCGATTCTCCCGGCGGAGCATCCGGCGCGTCAGTCATGTTCAGCCAATTGTAAAGCCTGAACCTGATGGGGTCGACGCCGTCCATGTCAGGGTACATCATGACGCCTCCAAAGCTCATCGACGTCCAGTCCGAGCCTTGCCTCACCTCGACAAAAGCATTGTCAATGTCTATCTCCGTCTCGTTCAGCATGCGCGCGCTCCAGTCACCACCGTCCGGGCCCATCATGCCCATAGTGGCAATAATCAAGCTTTTTGCGTGGTTGGTCTGCTGCCTGAAGTCTCCCAACATCGTCCAGTCGGCACTGAAGACCCCGACACTGTTGGCGAAGGTTGCCGAGAGGTCGAAGGTGTCGATCTCGCAGTAGCTGGCGTTCAGGTACAGTTCAAATGCCTCCGTCAGTTCCGGCGGATACCCGATAGACAAGGCCTGCGGAATCCACGGCTTGGCGTCGTTCCAAAGCTGGGCTCCCTCAGCGTCCAGCGTGGCGGTGACTTCGAGCGTCTGAGTGTCTCCATGGTATGAGGCTTGAACCTGCGCGTTCGATATGGCGTACGCGGTGGCGTTTGCGATTCGCGCTATTGCTTCTCCGGCTGCTTTTAACTCGTCTGGCAGGGTTGCGGGTAGCCGCTGAATCGCGTCGGCCCACAACTGCTTCACGTTGCTGTAGAGTCTGAAGTTGACGTCCAGAATCTTTGAGTTGCTCCAGTAGTTCATGGAGAACGTTCCGTTTTGGACTGAGGAAAAGACCGTGTCAGCCGCGGCGTAGAAGAACTGTTCAGCTTCCGGCGGGGCTCCAGTCATTTCTTGCAGCATCATTGCCAGAAACTCTGTGAAGTTCCCGTCAAGAGTCGCGTTGTAGTCCACGGTCTCGCCGTAGGGTTCAGGTGTTCTTTGAACGTCGAGCTTCGTGAACTCGATGATGCCGCTGGTCATGTTGTATACTGTGCCGTCTCCCTGTCCGGTCAGGTTGTTGAGGTAGCTGATGTATTCGCCGACGGTTGTCTCGTTCAGCACGTAGTCGTAGAGGTTTCCGTAGGTTATGTTCACGTACCCGGTCAGAGCCACCTGCGTCTCGTTTCCTGCTATGTCGACGATGATGTCTCCGAGCGGAAACCCGGCGAACGTGTGCAGGGTGATGTTGCCGTGAAACTGCTTGTCCGCATAGTCCAGTCTCATCTGCAGGTCGGAGATGTTGAAAGGCGGCTGCGAGGCGAGTTCGGGGGTCAACTGCGCGGTCATGTGAAGGCCTATGTCGGCTATGCCGTTCAGGTATTGTGCGGAAAACGTGAGGTCGCCGGAGGTGGAATTGAATGGGTATGCTTCTTCAGCTTCGGGCGGCATGGTGACTGCGGCATCAAGCTGCGCGTGAAGCATCTCGTCATGGTAGGTGCACAGGAGATTCATTGTTGTGGAGTCGAGAAGCCGCTCGTGAGCCATTTCTTCTGGGACCTGTAGTGTGCCGTTGGCATGGCCGGTCGTGGTGGCGCCGTTCGTGGAAAGGCCGAGACTCAGATTCATCAACGGGGCTTCGTACACAGGGTACATGTGGGTTCGGCTTTGGTTGCCTTGGAAAGCAACTGTGGCGTTGGGGTAGACTGTCAGCTCGAGTTCGGTGGCCGAAAAGGTCGAGTCGAACTGGGTGTAGTTGTATCTCTCTTTCAGGTTGCTGCAGTAAGTGTAGTTCAGAGTGTACCAGCTTGGCTCTTCGCTCAGTTGGAGCCCTGTGACGTTTGACGGGTTGAGGCGGTAATACGCGATCATCGGTCCCGGAAACGTGAAATTAGCCATGTAGAGGCCGTTGCTGAGGCTGAGTTCCATGGACGAGTAGTGCCATATTGTGTTGACGGTGCCGTTGACGTCTCCCATCAACCCACCAACATTCACAGAATAGTTTCCGGGTTTGGTCACGTTGATCTCAACTCCGTACTGGAGAAAGTCGTACAGTCCATCGCCGTCAGTGTCTACTCCTTGGTCAAACGTCTTGCCCGTGAAATAGGCGTGAGACTCGAACTCGCTGTAGACATAAGCCCTAGTAAGCGGCATGCTGTAGGCAGTGTCTATTGCGTAAGTGAAAGAATCTACTCGTAGGCCCATTCCCAGATAGCCTATCATGTTGACACTTCCGTGCGCGCTGTAGAGGTATGCAAAGATCGTTGGTCCATAAAGGCTGATGCT